>Ga0105103_10000355_pt1 | contig 25982 bp, 29 predicted proteins | sample PPLLaktember2015_2_FD_79107 | JGI IMG/M metagenome (GOLD analysis project Ga0105103, IMG submission 79107) | Freshwater sediment microbial communities from Prairie Pothole Lake near Jamestown, North Dakota, USA - PPLs Lake P7 Core (6) Depth... | ecosystem: Environmental > Aquatic > Freshwater >...
AGTTTATAAAAGTACTCAACGGACATCTGAGATTCAATGAATTTGAACGGAATATGGCTTCCTTGCTTCTCGCGCGTCAATTCTGTATTATCCCCACTGAAACCTATGCCGCATGAAACGCACACGGACGACATCGCGCAAACAGCAGCACGTGGCGATCACCCTGTCGCAGGATGTTTCGTTCCGCTCCCAGACGGCCGGCTTCGATCGGTTTGATTTCGTACACAATGCCCTCCCAGAGCTCGACCTGTCCGAGATAGACACCTCGAGCAGTTTCCTTGATAAGGCAGTCTCCCTCCCGGTCCTCATCTCGAGTATGACCGGCGGCTATGCGGACGCGCTGCGAATCAACCGTGCACTCGCCGAGGTCTGCGCCGAGCTTCGCCTCGGTCTTGGCGTGGGGAGTCAGCGGCAGGCGCTGGAGAACGGCGATTATCATCGGAGTTTTTCCGTCGTCCGCGAGGTGGCGCCGGATGTTCCCATCTTCGGCAACCTCGGCGCGGCTGAGATCGCCGGACTGGTCGATGCGAGCCCCGTTCAGCGATTGGCGGATCTCATCCGTGCGGACGGATTTGCCGTACATCTGAATCCCCTCCAGGAATTCCTCCAACCCGAAGGCACGCCGCGGTTCCGAGGTGTGTTGCGCGGGATCGAAATGCTCGTTCGCGCGCTGCACATTCCCGTGATCGTCAAGGAAATCGGCGCAGGCATCTCGGGCGATGTCGCATCCAGATTGTTGGATGTGGGCGTACGCATCATTGATGTCGCCGGTGCGGGGGGCACAAGCTGGGCGGGCGTGGAGGTTATCCGCAGGCAGCGGGAAGCATCGCGGACCCGCAAAGGGACGGTCGTGGGTGATGTGTTTTGGGATTGGGGTATCCCCACGGTCGATGCGCTCAGGCTGGTGGCGGAGATCCGTCCCCGTGCTCCGCGGATGCGCATCATTGCGTCAGGCGGCATAGGCAACGGACTGGATGTCGCGAAGTCGATCGCTTTGGGTGCGGATTGGGCGGGAGCAGCGCGACCGTTCCTCCGAGCCCTCGAAACCGGCGGGACCCGCGGACTGAAAGCAGAGATCGAACGCTGGGCGGTGGAGCTTCGTGGAGCCATGTTTCTGACCGGCTCGCGAACGCTGACGGATCTGCGCCGCCGCAAGCTGGTTCAACGGAGTGCATCCCCAAACGCATCATGAAACCAGAACAACGGTACATGCGACATCGCGTCGCCATCGAACGATTCCTTCACCGCTCGATCGTTTCGGGGAAGCCGATCTCCCTCTACGGGCCGTCGCGCTACGTACTCAAGGGGGGAGGAAAGCGCATCCGGCCTGTGGTGGCGCTGCTCGCCTGCGAAGCGGTTGGTGGAGACGCTCGCACGGCGGTTCCGGCGGCGGCGGGGATCGAGATCCTCCACAACTTCACGCTTGTCCACGACGATATCATGGACCATTCGCCGACACGGCGGGGCCGCGCCACGGTGCATGTCCGCTGGGACACGAACGTCGCCATCCTTGCCGGAGATGTGCTGCTTGCACTTGCGTACCGCGCCTTGCTTCAGACGCGTACACCGCACACGGATGAGATCTCCAAGGTGTTCACCGAAGCCCTGGCGGTCGTGTGCGAAGGACAGGCATTTGACAAGGAATTTGAAACCCGGCGCAGGGTTCATGTGAACGACTACTTGATGATGATCGAACGAAAGACGGGGGCGATGCTCTCGGCTTCGGCGGAAATGGGGGGGATCATCGGCGGAGCAACAGGGGCGCAGCGGAATGCCTTGAGAAACTACGGCATGCTCGTGGGGAGGGCATTCCAAGTGCAGGACGATCTGTTGGACATCGTTGGGGACGAGAAGGAATTTGGCAAGACGATCGGAGGCGATCTCGTGGAAGGGAAGAAGACATTCCTCCTTCTTGAGGCGCACCGCCTCGCCAAGGGGAATGACAAGCGCCTGCTGGAGGCGGTCTTGCGCAACGGCGGCGTTCCGCGTTCGCGGGTGCCGCTCTACCGTCGTATCTATGAAACAACCGGCGCGATCGCTTCGGCGGAGCGCCATGTCGCACGTGATATCGCGTCGGCGCGAGAGGAATTGACGAAACTGCCTGCGGGAGAAGCGCGAGCCACGCTCGATTGGCTGACCGAACGGCTCCTCCATCGGACGTTCTGAACCCGGCGAGCCATGATCGAACGTGAAGTGACCATTCGGAACCGTGCGGGGCTGCATACGCGGCCCGCCGCTTCCATCGTGAAGACCGCGGCGAAGTTCAAGTCGGAATTCTGGATCGAAAAGGATGGGATGGAGATCAACGGGAAGAGCATTATTGGCGTGATGACGCTCGCTGCCGAACAGGGTTCGACGCTGCTGCTGCGGTTCGATGGACCCGACGAGAACGAAGCGCTTACGGCCATGGAACAGCTGTTCGAAAGCGGATTCGGTGAACCATGAACCATGCCGAACAACACCCTCACGAAGTCAAACTCCGGGGCATTCCCGGCTCTCCCGGGATCGTCATCGGACCGAGTTTTCTCTTCTTCAAACACGACCCGACAATTCAAGTACGGGACATTCCGGCCGAACTGGTGGACCATGAGGTTGAGCGGCTTCAGAATGCAGTCGCGCGGTCCAAGAAGGAACTCACCAAGATCCTCGGGTATGCCGAACAGAAACTCGGTGCGGACCAGGCGCGCATCTTCGAAGCACAGTTCATGTTGCTCGAAGATCCCGTCCTGATCGATGCGCTGTTTGAGCGCGTCAAGAATGAACGAAAGAACGCAGAAGCGCTGGTCGAGGAAGAGTTCGGCAAGTATCAACGCATCATCCTGTCGTCGAAAGATGAGTACGCGCGCGAACGTGCCAACGATCTTGAGGACATCCGAAATCGGATCCTGCGGAATCTTGAGGAGCAGAAGCTCGTCTCCCGGATCGAAGGCTCCCACATCATCATTTCAAGGAATCTCGCAGCTGCGGATGTGCTCGTGTTCAGCCGCAACGATGTGCTCGCATACGTCACCGAAGCCGGCGGAGCGACGTCGCACATGGCTCTGCTGGCACGCGCCCTCAAGATCCCCGCGGTCGTCGGCGTGCACCAGATCTGCAATCAGGTGCAATTCGGCGAGACGATCATCGTGGACGGCTACAATGGACTCGTTGTCCTCCACCCATCCCCCGAGACCATCCGCCACTTCGAGAAGAAGCGGGCGCAGTATCTCTCGTTTGAAGAGACGCTGAGCAATCTCCGTGATCTCCCGGCCGAAACGCTTGACGGACATCGGGTGCAGCTTTCGGCCAATGTCGAGCTGGAACAGGAACTCGACTTTCTCAAGATCCAGGGAGCGGACGGCATCGGGTTGTATCGTTCGGAGAGCATGTTGTTGGGAAAAGAGGTCTTCCCGAGCGAGGATGAACAGTACGACCGCTATCGGCGCATCGCGGAAGGGGTCTTTCCGAAACAGGCCATCATCCGGACGTTCGACATCGGCGGCGATAAGTTCATGGCGGCGCCCACACACGAGAACAACCCCTTCCTCGGCTGGCGGGGCATCCGCGCGATGCTCGATCGGCCGCAGCTGTTCCTTGACCAGTTGCGCGCAATCCTCCGTGCCAGCACGCTGAAGAATATCTCCATCATGTTCCCGATGGTCACCAACCTGAAGGAGGTTCAGCTCGCGAAGCAGTTGCTGGACCAGGCGAAGGACGACCTCAGGAGCCGGGGACTGATGTTCGATGAATCGATCAAGGTCGGAGCCATGGTCGAAGTTCCGGCGGCGGCGGTCATCGCCGACCATCTGGCCAAAGAGGTCGACTTCTTGAGCATCGGGACGAACGACCTGATCCAGTATCTGCTTGCGGTCGATCGCGGGAACGACATCGTCTCTGACCTCTATCAGGAGTTTCACCCGGCGGTGATCCGTTTCTTGCGTCGCATCATCGAGCGGGGGAAGAAGCCGCACGTCTGGGTCGGCATGTGCGGAGAAATGGCGGGCGATCCGCTGGCCACCATCCTGTTGATCGGACTCGGTCTGGACGAATTCAGCGTCGTCCCGGCCGTTCTCCCGGAGATCAAGAAGATCATCCGCTCCATCCACTATACCGAAGCGCGCCATGTCGCAGAGCGTGTTCTGGGGATGGAAACCGAAGACGAGATCAAGGCGTTTCTCCGACACCTGATGAAGCTGAAATTTCCCGAGATCCCGATCGGCTGACCCGAATCATTCCTTGAACGATGTTCAATCTGGAATCACCCCATGACGCTCGACGACATCAAACGCATTGACCCCAAAGGAATGTACCGCTGGGTCGCGGACTTTCACGCGCAGGCGGAGGAAGCGGTTCGCATCGGGACGAAGGCACCGCTCAAGCTGAACATCCGCGGCATCCGGAATATCGTATTGACCGGACTTGGCGGCTCGGCAATCGGCGGCGACATCCTCCGATCGTATCTCGCCGATGATCTCAAGATCCCGTTCGTTGTGAACCGGCATTATGTCCTGCCCAGGTTCGTCGACGAGCACACACTGGTCGTTGTGTCGAGCTATTCCGGGAACACGGAAGAGACGATATCGGCACACAAGGACGCCATTCGCCGCAAGGCGCGCGTCCTGTGCATCAGCACGGGGGGTGAGACGGCGCGATTGGCACAGAAGCATCGTCAGGCGTGGGTGAAGATCCCTGGTGGGCTTTCTCCGCGGGCGGCGCTTGGGTATTCCTTCTTCCCGCTCCTCGTCGTGTTCGGACGGCTTGGCCTCATCAAGCCGAGGACGAAGGATATCAAAGAGACCATCGCGTTGCTGAAGGAACGGTCGGCGCTGTATGCACGTCCCGACGCCCCAGACAATGCGCCGCTCCAACTTGCACAGCGGCTCGTGGGCAAATTCCCGGTCGTCTACTCCGCCGTCGAGCATTTTGACGCGATCAACTTCCGTTGGCGCGGACAAATTGCGGAGAACGCGAAGCAGCTTTCGAGCGGGCACGTCCTCCCCGAGATGAATCACAACGAGCTTGTGGGCTGGAAGGTGCTGAAGACGCTCATGAAAGACATGCATGTCGTGTTCCTGAAGGATGGGGAAACGCATAAGCGCATTGTCATGCGCGAAGAGATCACGAAGCTGATCGTCGCAACGTATGCCGGCGCCGTGACCGAGGTTCGCTCGGAGGGGAAATCCCTGCTGGCCCGGATGTTTTCCCTCATCCACTTCGGGGATTGGATGAGCCTGTATCTGGCCGTTCTCAATAACGAGGATCCAGAACCAGTCGAGGTCATCGACTATCTGAAGAATGAACTCGCGAAGGTGTGAAGCGCTGGTGATGCTGCTGGGATGGAAGAACCGAATTCGAATCGCGAGCGTATTCCTGGCACTGCTGGTGTTGGGAACTTCGGCGTCCGCGCAATTCTACTACTTCGGACGGAACAAGGTCCAGTGGACGTCGTTTGACTGGCGGATTCTCAAGACCGACCATTTCGAGATCTACTTCTACGCCGGCGCCGAGGAACTGGCGCGCCGCGGGGCCGCCTATGCGGAAGAGGCGTACCAGGAACTCGAGCAGCGGTTCAATCACAATGTGCTCGAACCCATTCCGCTGATCTTCTACAGCTCGCATCTCCACTTCCAACAGACCAATACGATCGCCGGATTCATCCCCGAAGGGGTCGGCGGCTTCTTCGAGTTCCTCAAGGGGCGCGTGGTCATTCCGTCCGATGGATCCCCGGCGCAATTCCGTCACGTCATCCGTCATGAACTGGTGCACGTCTTCACGCACGCCAAGCTCTCGCGCGTTCTTGCAGACCATCGCATCGCGATGGACCGGATGCCACCGCTCTGGTTTACGGAGGGACTGGCGGAGTTCTGGTCCACGGAGTGGGACACGCAGGCAGACATGGTTCTCCGGGATGCGGTCGTCAACAACTACGCTGTTCCCGTGGAGGAGATGGAACGGATCTACGGGACCTTCCTCATGTACAAAGAAGGCCAGCATATCTGCGCCTTCATTGCGGAGCGCTATGGCGAAGAAAAGCTGCTCTTGTTGCTCGAGAATTTCTGGCGCTCGGCGACATTCTCTGAGGTCATGAAGGAGACCATCGATAGAACCTACGAGGAATTCGATCGTGAGTGGATGTACGCGCTCAAGAAGCAATACTATCCGCTCATGGCGACGGAAGACCTTCCTTCAGGCGTTGCGCGAACATTGATGGAGGAGGGCTTCAATGCGAAACCGGTGGTGTACGGTGCCGACAGTTCCCGGGGGGTGTATTATATCGGGAACCGAGCCGGGTATACGAGCATCTACCGGCTTGACCCGGATGCGGCGAAGCCGGAGCCGGAACTGATCATCGAAGGGGAGAATTCGAGCGAGCTGGAAGCTTTCCATCCGTTCCAAAGCAAGCTTGCCGTCTCGCGGGGAGGAATGCTCGCGTTCGTCACCAAGAGCGGGGAAACGGACGTCTTTCATCTCCTCAACCTGAGGTCTCGTTCCATCGAGCGCACGCTCCGATTCGCCTCCCTCGTCGTCCTGGGATCACCCACCTGGTCGCCGGAGGGCAACCGACTCTCATTCACCGCCATCGAACGTTCCGGCTCGAATGATCTGTATATCTACGATCTTCGCGATAGTGTGTTGTTGCGCATCACCGCTGATGTGTACGATGATCGTGATCCCGCGTGGTCGCCCGATGGAAAATGGATCGTCTGCAGTTCCGACCGCACTTCGTTCGGCGAGAATGGTACGCAGAACCTTTTTGTATACAACGTCGAGACGGGCTCGATCGAATACCTCACAAGCGGGCCTCACAGCGATCGTTCGCCTGCATGGTCTCCGGACGGGAAATATCTCGCGTTCACCTCGGACCGCAGCGGTTCGCAGAACATCTGGCTTGGGGAATTCGCCGACGGTGCGTTCGTCGATCCAGTCCGTCGGCTGACCTCCTTCGTCACTGCCGCCACTGACCCGGCTTGGGGAGGACGCGACGACCTCGTCTTCACGGTCTTCGAGCGATTCAGCTTTCAGATTCGTTCCATCGATGGCGTCGCGGCTCGGTACGACTCCTCTTCCCACCATGCAACCGCGATCGATGCGCTTCCCGGGGAGCGATGGATCCCTCCCGCATTCGGAACCCCGGATCAAGCCCGCGCGTATCGATCGTCGGACAACTACTCGGTTGACATCGCACAAAGCCAGATCTCGACCGATCCGATCTTCGGAACCGCCGGCGGGGCGGCGCTCGCGATGAGCGATGTGTTGGGAAATGATCAATACTACTTCCTGCTGTACAACACGGCATCCGTTCAAAGCGAATTCCTGGACAACTTCAACGTGGCGATCACGCGCATTTCGCTTGGCAAGCGGACGAACTACGCGTACGGCATCTTCCGGCTCGCAGGTAATCGGTACGATCTGACCGATCCCGACCTCTATTACTACGAACGGTCGTTTGGCGGCTATTTTGTGTTGAGTTATCCGTTGTCAAAGTTCGACCGTTTGGAATCGGGTGTCACGGTGAGCACGTCGCAAAAGGATGTGTTTGTCTTACTGGCCCCACGTCGGGCGCTTCTGGTTTCCAATTCCCTCTCGTACGTCTGGGATACGTCGTTGTGGGGACCAAGCGGTCCGCTGGACGGGAATCGCGTGAAGCTATTGCTCGCCTACACGAACGACATACAAAACTCGAACGTCAACTACTACACGGTGATAGCGGATGTCCGGAACTATCAGCGATTGGGGATTCGTTCGGCGCTTGCATCGCGCGCGCATCTCCTGTACAACGAGGGACGGGAAGCGCGTCGGTTCTTCATGGGGGGAAGTTGGGACCTGCGGGGATGGGACCGCTGGTCGATTCGCGGGAAGAAGCAATGGCTGACCAGTCATGAGCTGCGGTTCCCGTTCATCGATGTGCTGGGACTTCGGTTTCCGTTCGGCAGTGTCGGATTCGGTCCCATCGGTGGCGCCCTGTTCTTCGATGCGGGGGGATCGTGGGATGATACCTATCGCGATACAAAGGGAAGCCTCGGCGGCGGCATCCGGCTCAGCCTGTTTGGCGCGTTCGTGCTTCGCTACGATATCGGCAAGCGGATCGAACAAAACTTCACAAAACTCCAACGTGGTCTCTTCTACCAATTCTTCTTCGGATGGGATTTCTAAACGCACATAGATGCCGGACAGCGACGCCGTTCGCTGTAGTCGCGATCGTGCTGTGGATCAGCGGCTGTCGCGGAGGATATCTCGAACGCCCTTGGCAGATCGACCACGGAGACTGGCCGGTTGTCGCCCGTACGTTCGATCGGCAATACAGGGTCGCTTCCGACTCCCTCGCACTCCCGGCCACTCCGCTGTGGACCTTCGAGGCCGGAGCCGGCGTGAGCGCGCAACCGCTCGTTGTCGATTCGGTTGTCATCGTCGCAACCTTGAAAGGGGTCGTGTACCTGCTCTCGTGCGCGACAGGTGAAGAGCAGAGATCGATCAACCTCGGGAAGCCGATCGCCTCCTCTCCGGCCGTCTCCGATTCGATGATGTTCGTCGGTCTCGCCTCGGGCAGCGAACAACTGGTTGCTGTCGATCTGCTGCGAGGTTCGGTCGCATGGCGCATCGCCTCCGGTCCGATGGAGGCATCTCCCTCGCTGGTCAATGATGTGCTTATCGTTCCGACGCTGGGCGGCCGCGTGCTGGGAATTGATGCGGCTACGGGGGCTGAGCGATGGGTGTTCGCGCCGAAGCCGTCTCGCGGGCGAACGCCGTTCAGGGGGACTCCTGCGATCAAAGATTCGACCGCATTTGTCCCATGCGACGACGGGACCCTCTTTGCGATTTCCGTCACGGATGGAACGCAGCGATGGGCTTCCTCGGTTGAGGGAAGTCTCTTCGGTTCACCGCTCATCGCCGGCGACCGCGTGATGGTGGCCTCGACGACGGGGACGGTTGCCTGCTTCGAAACGCAGTCAGGGAAGCAGCTCTGGACCGCCGTTGTGGGGGGGGCGGTGTATGCGAATCTTTCCACCGATGGAAGTCAGCTTTACGTCAGCACGGCATCCCGCGAGGTTTGCGCGATCGACATTCACACAGGGTCGGAACGATGGCGCGCGCACGGAAACGGGCCGCTCGCTTGTGCCGTCGCGTTCAACGATGCGGTCATTGTTGGCTCGCTCGACCGAACGCTCGTCTCTCGGTCGGCCCGCGATGGAGAAGTGCGCTGGCAAATGGAGGGCGAGGGTCGCTTCCGTGTTGCGCCGGTCGTGAGCCAGGGTTTGTTCATCGTCGTGACAGATGACCGTCGAGTGACCGCATACGGGATGCCCCAATGAGGTTCCTCCCTCAGATATTGTCGCTCATCGTGCCGCTAAGTGTCGTTGCCCTTCACGCTCAGGACGGCGGCCGGATTCTCGCGCGGACGGGCTCGGTCACGATTTCCACGAAGCCTGTGGGAGCCGAGGTCTATCTGGATAATGTGTTCCTCGGGCGTGCACCGCTCGAGGCTGTTGCAGTTGAAACCGGCTCCCACGTCATTTCCTGCTTCTTTCCATCACGGCGCGACTGGAATGCGAGTGCCGTTCTGGAGACGCTCCAGGTGCTCCAAGATTCATCACTGCGCCGGGAGTACATCCTCCCGCAAGTGTTTATGGTTCGCTCGATCCCCTCGGGAGTGAGCGTGCGCTCGGGGGATTCGGTCGTTGGAACGACGCCCGTTGAATTGATGAATTCAGGGATGACCCTGCCCATCTGGCTCGCCGTGGGGGAGCTGCCAGATACGCTCATGATCGAAACGACAAGGGAGGGATTCCGTGCCGCGATCGCTCGGTTACCGCAACGAACCCCCCTTCTGGAAGGAGTATCCCCACCGATCATGTCGGAGAATCGCCTGCGATCTTGGTCGGTCTTTGGCGCGCTGGGGATGGGTGCGGTTTCCGGAGTGCTTGCCGCCCATTGGAAAGTCCAGGCGAATCAGGCCGCGGAGGCGTTCCGTTTCTCGCAGGCGCAGGGGGATCGGGATGCGATGCATCGGTATGATGCACGTTCAGGCATAGCGTTCGCGATCACGCAAGTAAGCCTGGGTGTCCTGACGTATTTGCTCCTCACGGCCGACTGAGTGATCCTTCTCATCTCCTTGCATTTCACGCGTTCCTAAAATATATTGATAAGCAGACCCCCATTCACCAGCCCCGGCGGCACGACATGCCCCATGAAGATACCGGTTTCCTGCGCAATGTTCCCATCTTCGCCGATCTCGAAGAGCGCGAGCTCGACAAGATCCTGAAACTGGGAACGCGCCAGAAGTATAAGAAAGGCAATCTCGTCGTTCTCGAACAGGAAAGCGGCGCGGCGCTGTTCGTCATCATCTCCGGAAAGGTCAAAGTCGTTCGGATGGATGAAGATGGACGCGAAGTGATCCTCTCGATGTTCGGCCCTGGCGAGTTCTTTGGCGAGATGTCGCTGCTTGACGGGATGGCCCGATCGGCGAGCGTCGTGGCAACGACGAAGTCCGAGTTGTTCATGATCCATCGTCGAGAGTTTCTGGATCTCCTGCACGAGTTTCCGACGGTTGCGATCTCGTTACTGGCGGAACTGGCGATGCGCCTGCGCAAAGCCGACATGCAGATCAAGAGCTTGTCCTTGAAGGATGCAGCCGGCCGCGTGGCGAACGTCTTGCTGATGCTCTCTGACGACTTGGGGATCTTTCGAAAGGGGAAGGTCGAGATCGAGGACCTTCCGCTGCAGCAGGATATGGCGAACATGGCGGGAACATCCCGCGAGACGGTCTCCCGGATGCTTCACCAGTTTGAACGCGATGGGCATGTCTCGATGAAGGGAAACCGCCTCATCATCAACGACTACGAGGCGTTCCGTAAGTTATTTCTCTAAAGCAACCCGGTGTTCGGTGCGGCTGAAGAGTGCGGTTGAGCGCGGGAATTATGGCAGAGATGGCGGAGATGTCGGGACGCGCCGACCTCCATTTACATACCCTCCACTCGGACGGAGTGTACACGCCGTATGAAGTCGTACGGCGGGCACGCACAGCCGGCCTCAGTGTCATTTCCATCACGGATCACGATAACGTCGCTGCGATCGACGAAGCGGTCGTATGCGGTCGTGAATTGGGCGTCGAGGTCGTTCCCGGCGTCGAACTCAGCGTCGCCTTGGGGGACAAAGATGTCCATCTCCTTGCATATTTCTTCGACCCCACCGATCGAAACCTCCTTGACTACCTGACCTTCTTTCGCCTTGAACGTCTTCGGCGGGCCGAGCGCATCGTTGAGAAGCTCAATAAGATCAACATTCCGCTGCGTATGGAGTCGGTCCTCGACCAGGCGGGCATCGGGGCCATCGGACGGCCGCATATCGCATCCGCGCTTGTCGAAGAAGGACTCACCGAAACATATCACGAAGCGTTCCTCAAGTACATCGGCACCGGCGCCCCGGCGTACGAAAAGAAATTCCAACTGACGCCGAGCGATGCCGTGCGGCTCGTGGCCCGCGCGGGAGGGCTCACGTTCCTCGCGCATCCCGGCAAGGCGACGACCGAAACAGAACTGCTGACGCTCATCAATGCCGGCATCGACGGCATCGAAACTGTTCATCCTTCCCACAGTGAAACCCAACAAGCGCATTACCGTCGGGTTGTGAACCAGTATTTTCTGCTCGAGTGCGGCGGCTCCGATTTCCATGGCGGAAAGAAGAGCGACGAGAGCACTCTCGGCGCGTACACGGTTCCCCTCTCCGTCGTCGAACACATGCGCAAGCGACTCTTCAGGTGAATCCCATGACCGGCAAGCGATCAACACAGCGGCGGAAGGCGGAGCCCGTCAAAGACGCAAGGTTGGCCATTGTGGTCAGCCGATTCAATCCCGTGATCACCCGCAAACTCCTGGATGGTGCGATCGAATGTCTCCGCTTCCACGAGGTGCCGCTCAAGGAAAGCCGCGTCTATGTGTGTCCGGGCGCTTTCGAACTTCCGCAGGTCGCCAATGTGCTGGCGATGCGCGGTGGTCTCGATGCGATCATTTGCCTGGGTGCGGTCATCCGCGGTGAAACGCCCCACTTCGACTATGTGTCTGCAGAAGCGGCTCGCGGCATTCAGCAGGTCGCGCTGACGCATCGATTGCCGGTGGTCTTCGGGGTCCTGACGACCAACACGGAGCGTCAGGCGCACGATCGAGCAGGGGGGAAGCATGGCAACAAGGGCTACGATGCGGTCCTGACGGCGCTGGAAATGGTCGGACTCATGCGTTCGCTCGGACGGAAACGCCCGCACCGAAGAGGGTTGAAGTGACGCTGCGCCTGCTCATAGTGCTGTTGATGGCGTCCATGCCGCTTGCATCCCAACTGCGTATCGGCACCTGGGACAGCTTCACGGACCAGAAACAGGTTCGTGCGGTCGCCATCGAAGGCTCCCGCGTTTGGGCTGCGACGAGTGGCGGCGTGTTCGTCCTGGACACCGTAACGTCGGCGATCCGGCAATTCACGAACACGGACGGTCTCACATCGAACGATCTTCTTGCGATCCATGTCTCATCTGATCGCAAAGTCTGGGTCGGCGCTTCGGATGGCTCTCTCAATGTCCTCGATCCAGAATCCGAGGTGTGGTATTCCATCAATGACATCCGTGAGTCAACGCGCCGGAACAAAGCGATCCGAGGATTTGCCGAAAGCGGGGACACCCTCTTGATCGCCGGTGAGTTTGGCGTGTCTGTGTATCTTCTCACGCGCGAAGAGTTTGCGGACACGTACTTTTCATTCGGCTTCAGCGGCACGCCTCTCGTTACATCGGTTGCGATCGCGGGAGATCGAGTCTGGGTCGGATCGTCGCTCGGGGTCGCATTCGGCAGCCGTTCCTCGCGCGACTTGACCTCCCCAAGCGGTTGGACGATTCGCACTGCATTCCCGGCGATGTCGGCGTCCATCACGGCCCTTGCACCAACCAGCTCAGGTATCGTTGCGGGCAGCACGAACGGTGCATGCATCTTCGATGGAGTGAGCGCGACGAGCATCCCCGAGATCGCGGGCCGCAATGTGACCGCTGTGATGCATTCTGCGAACAACGTGTGGGTGCTCTCCAATTCGGGCGGGAACGGACGGATCGATCGGTTTGCCGATCCGGTGGGCAGCGGTCTTTTGGCCATAGAACTGACGGGCGTACAAGGGAACGCGCTCCGCGTTGCTTCGTCGGGAGATGTCTTCTGGATCGGAACGGCAACAGCAGGCATCGCGACACAGACGGGCAGCGTCTGGTCATTCGCTGCGCCGAACGGTCCGAATTCAAATCAGTTCATCGGGCTTGCTGTCGCGGATGACGGCGCCGTTTGGTGCGGGTCGGGCCTGAATGGAAGCGGGAAGGGATTCTATCGGTATCAGCCGGATCTGCCAGCCGGTGAGCGTTGGAAGAATTTCACGCTTGCACGCGATCCCGCGTTGAGGACGAATGACTACTATAAGGTCTCGGTCGGGCTGAACGGTTCGGTGTGGATCAGTTCATGGGGAAATGGAGTCGTCCAGATCATAGGAGACTCCGTCGCTCGCCGGATCGATGCGAATTCCACCCCGAGCCTCGCCGGGGCCGTTGCGAACAATCCCCAATACGTTGTCGCGGGGAGCGTTGTTCCCGATGCGCAGGGTGACACATGGTTCGTCGTCCGGACCGCGATCAACGGGAACCATCTCTCGCGAATGGTGAACGAGACGACCTTCGTATACTATCAGAACCAGTACAACACTGCCGAAGGTTTGTTCCAGAGCATGGTCATCGATCGGAACGGAACGAAATGGCTCGGGAATTCAGAGCCCTCCGACAAAAAGGACCGTGGGCTCTATTTCTTCAACGAAGAGCGAACGGTCAGCCGAACGCGTTCGACCGGCGGATGGGGGTACCTGGGCGTGTCCGACGGATTGTCGAGCAATTCCATCATCTGTTTCGCCGTCGACAACGACGGAGACGTCTGGGTGGGGATGGACCTCGGTGTCACGATCATCACGAATCCGCTGAGTCCGCGGACAAGTCGCTATCCGTCTCAGCCCTTGCGTGAGCAGTCCATCCAGGCGATCGCGGTCGATGCGGTGAACAACAAGTGGGTTGGGACGAAGGAAGGCGTGTTCGTTGTCAGTCCCGATGGGACGCAACTGATCGCGCAGTACACGGTCGCGTCGACATTCGGCAAGCTGCTGGACAACGATGTCCGCTCGATCGCCATCGATCAGCGTCGCGGGATCGTCTATCTGGGTACCGAGAAGGGGCTCTCTGCCTTGCGGATCGCTGCGGTGCAGACGAAAGCGACGTTCTCGACCCTCGAGTTCGGCCCCAATCCGTATCTCGTTCCGTCAAGCGAACTCCTGGTGATCCGGGGCTTGGTCGAAAACGCCAGTATCAAGATCATGACACCCAGCGGTTCTCTTGTGAAAGAGTTCAGGGCGCAGGGAGGCGGACGGGCGTTCTGGGACGGGACGGACGAGCGGGGCAATACCGTCGCCTCGGGTGTGTATTTTGTCATCGCGTCTGCCGACAACGGCGCATCAGCCGTGACGGGAACAGTCGCAGTTGTGCGAAGATAGGCAATGAAAGGGAGTCACCAGGATCTACTACAACCGGGAAGGGAGGTTTTGCCTTGGAGAATAACTACAAAGATGAGATATACTCGAAACGCGTACGAGCAGGGAAACGGACATATTTCTTCGACGTGAAATCCACGCGATCAGAAAAGGATTTCTACGTTACGATCACGGAAAGCAAGCGCATCGGTGAAGAAGAATATGAAAAGCACAAGATCTTCCTTTACAAGGAGGATTTTGAGAAGTTCCGTGATGCGCTTGATGAGGCCGTCGTTTTTGTGCGCGGCCGATTGGTCGCGGTCGGCGGACAGGTGAACGAAGTCGAAGAAGAACAGACGGTCTGAGTCCGCGACGTTCTTTGTGTATGGCCCTCGCTGCCCTGATGGTGCGGCGAGGGCTTTTTTGTTTTTCCGTGTAACGAATTTCAGCGGCGAGATCTGCTCGGTTTCTTCTCGGGTTCGATCTGCACGAATGCTCCGGAACGGCGTTGGAGCTGGGGTCCAAGCGACCGAAGAATCGGCATCTCGGCTGCGAAGATCCAGAGCGAGGAGACTGCGTCGATCTCCAGAACGGCTGCTGGCCGGTACGGAGTTCGCTGCATGAGGCCGAACAGCTCGGCGTCATGAGTGGAAATGGGATCGAAGCTGTCCGTTCGGCGTGAGCGCAGTGCAACAACCGCAGGCTCCATTTCGAGCAAGGCGGATGCATCAAGCGGAGCCCCATGACCAAGGCGGCCAGCTCGGTCGATAACATTCCACGATGAGAGGTATCCGACCGCACCGAATGGTGCGACGGCGATGGATCGTTTTCCCGTCGAGTCGATCTCCGCAAGCGAACGACCAAGTGCTTCGAAGACATGTCGTTGTGCGTGGATCTCGTCAGCACTTCGCACGCGGATTGGCGTATACCGTCCGCTATGCCACGCAAATGCGACGATGGCAATTCCAACCAATGCGATGAGCGAATGTCCGCGAACGTAGCGAGTGACGAATGACCCGAGCCCGACACCGGTGAGGATCGTCAAGGGTGGGAGCGCGAGGATGAAGAACTCGTCGGGCTTGACGGCAGCCAGGGTCAGCGCGAGAACGAGTGCCCCCGATAACACGTGAGACGATCGACTTCGACGGAGCAAGGTCGCTGCCCCTGCGAGTGCGAAGATCCACAACGGCCAGGACGAGAGGAGAAGATCTCCGAATGCGGTAAGACCCGAAATGGAGAACATTGCTGTGACGTCCAGACGGTTCAGGGGATGCGGAATGACGTATCCGGTCCGGAGGGTGCGCCACACAGTCCATCCGACGAACACCACTCCCGCGGGCAGGAGTGCGTTGCGGATGAGGATTCGCCTGTCTTGCCTTATCAGCACGACGACGGCGAGAGTAGCGATGCCGAAGAGCAGCAGCACCGGATGGGCGAGGAGAGCGATCGCCAAGGCGGCACCGAACGCGGTTGCGCGAGTGCGGGTTGGCGCAATGCAGTATGATTCCGCGGCAATCAAGAGGACCGTGAGAGCAAGCAGGACGAGACTTGTCTCGGAGGCAGAGACAATCGTGAGTGGAATGCCGGGCGTGAGCAGAACAAGTGCGATGGCTGCCGTGCTCCCCAGGCGGGCTATACGAGGTTCCGATCTCCCCGTGGTCGCACGATAGGTCCACACGAACAGGAGGAGCAACATGATCGCGAAGGCTCCCGCTGAAACCACCTTCGCACCGTTGACGGCGCCCGAAGTCGTGGACTGAACCAGACCCAGTAGGAGAACCCACAAGAGGCTCTCGTATCCCTCCACCGCAGGATCCTCTCCCCGGTTCCATACCAGTCCGTCACCTGCGCGAAAATGGTCAGCATACCGCAAACTGATGAAGGTTCGTTCCGGCGTGTACTCCCACATCTGATAGCACATGATCGCCGTCGCTCCAACCACAAAAAGTGCGAGCACGATCCCCGCGATCTCATGGCCCCAGCGTTCCCCGAACCCGGGGACGGGGGCCGATTCGTCGATCACCTCCGCGTCCGGAGAGGAGATTGTCGGCGGACGGACGATCGTTATGTGTCGGATGACGAGAAGCGTCATCCCGCTTGCGATGAAGATGCTGAGAACGACGAGGTTGGCAGAGGCCACATCGCCCCCGACAAACCATAGAAGGGCACGAATGGCGCCGAGCAGCAGGAGTCCCGCCAGGGCGAGTTCGAGGCGACGAAGTCTTCGCGTTGCGAGCGGCATTCGTACGTTCACAAGCACCAGCAGCAGGGATGCCGCGGCGAAGAGCGCCGATTCAAACGGGAGGATTACATGAAGCGAGAAGCTGGCGATCAGCCGCCAGCCGAGATCAAGAACGGTGAGTGCGAAGGGGATGATCCAGAGACGGTGGGCTGAACGAAGCATCACGATCAACGGATCTTTGTTCTCGTGGAATCAGGGGTCGGAGTATCCCACACGGATGGATCGATCACACCAACGCGGGACAGCGGGATCGCGAACGCGCCGGTATCCACGACGTCGATTTCCCGGCGAAGCGCAAATTGGAGGTTGACCGCGGAATCATGCCGGAGGAAGACGCTGTCGATCGACTGAGGCCGATAGTCAGGGAATTCAGCGATGAGGTTGTGAAATCCCGCCGGAGCCCGTTTGATATGGAAATATCCATTCGCGATCGACTTCGTTCCCATGTCTCCATCAACGATGAGGATGACCGCACCGACAAGCGGTTTTCCGGTGCGCGCGTCGAACACGCGACCTTTGATGTCGCCTCCACGCAGGGAGGTTGAGGTGAGAGAAAGGGCGATGAGAGAAGCAATGAGGATTCGGGCCATGGTCGATGGATGTGGATGTTGAAGGTGGTTGTTGGATGGTCAGCGCATCGTCCCAGGATGTCCGTGCTCGGTCGGCTTCCGCTTCCTCGTGAGCGACAGGCCACCAAAACCGGAGATGATCGCGACGTAGAATCCCAGGTCATACCACCAACCGGTGTTGTTCATTTCGTAGACGCGCACAGTGTCGCTAAAGATCCCGACGATAAGCGACAGCGGAGCGATCCATCCATGCCAGACTCCCATGAAGAAGCCGGCTGGCGATTCGGTCGGCTCAATCGCTTGATCCGGGAAACAGCCGGAGAGGAGGATCAGAACGAACAAGGCGAGAACGAGCAAACTGCGGGAGTGGTTCATGTGAATGACTTTCAGACAGTGACGTGCCATGGGCAGTGGTTTTCAGAGAGCCCGAACAATGTGATGACCTGGCGTTGGCGGAAGGAAAAGATCTTCCGAAGCTGCCAGCGGACGATGGGAAGACCCAACTCGCTGAACGGCGAGAATGGGATCGCGTAATTCACGGTATCCCGAATGCGGGTACCGCGGGGAGTGGGTTCGAATTCGTGTGTGTGATGCCATAAGCGGTACGGTCCTGTGACCTGCTCGTCGACGAACGAACGCCCGGGTTCCCATTTTGCGATATGAGATATCCAGCGGAAGGAGATCCCGTACAAGGAAAGTTGGTAGTGGATGAGCGTTCCTTGTTTGATGTGAACGGGCGTGTCGGAGATGATCCAGAAACGGAGTTCCGGGGGAGTGATGCGCTCGAGGTTGTTCGCCTCTGCAAAGAAGGGAAACACCCGCTCGACTGGGAGTGGCACCTCAAGTTCAGCCGTTACGTTATGGACGATCATGATGGTAATTACTGAATGGATTGAATGAATTTCAACCCTTTCCCAGGAATTCCCTCGCCTTGGATCGAGTTGAGCTGTTCATGACTTCCTGAACAACGCCGTTCCCCATGCATCTGGAATCACAACAGGCCGTTCGGGCTTGTCTGCCAGGAATTGGTCGAGCGCGCGCGAACAGGCCCAGGAGGATTCCGGACTCGTATAGTCGTGAACGATGATGAATCCACCGCTCTGCACTCTCGGATAAAAGAACTCGAGCGCGGCCATGGTCGGTTCATATTTGTCGAAGTCAATGACGACCAAGGCAAAGTGTTTATCTTCGAGTCCGGACGTGGTTGTGGGGAAGAAGCCTTTTCGGATCACGACACCGTTGGTGTCCCCAATGTGTCGCAGGACCTCCTCTTCCGACGTATCCCGAAACCGAGCATCTGTATCGGCCTCAGAGTCACGCGGGTCGAATCCTTGAAAGGTGTCGAACAGATACAGCGTTCGGTCAGGAACGCGTTCGTGAATGAACTTGCTGAGTGCTCCCTTGTACACGCCGCACTCCGCAACGGAACCAGAGATGCGCTCCTGCTGAATCCGTTGCAGTGAAAGCTCGATCGTACCATATCGAATGGGATCACCCGTGGCGATGAGGGCATGGCGTTGGCGGCGGGTGGTTGTTAGGATCAAGAACCAACGAGCGGTCAGCCGCTGTTGCAGGAATAACTTGACCGCCCGCAGCGGGCTCTTCAGCGCGCTGAGGGATTGGCCCATAAAGGCTTGGAGAATGCCTGGTCACTGAGCGGATAGATGAGGAGGAGGTCGAGGACGGGGAGGACCCGTACGACGCCCGTACGCGTGATCACCTCCCTGCATTTCTGAACGACCCCGAAGAACCGGTACTTCTCCCCCCGCATCAGCGAAACGTTGCGATCGCCATAGCTGCCGCCAAACGGAGGACGTGTATCAAAAAATGTCAGGACGTCAACGTACTCAGCCCCTCCGCCTTCCCCAATGACCTGCTCGTACGGGCGCTTGTCGTTGATCACGTCCGGAATATTCGCGAACCGCCCGACGAAAGAGATTGTCCTCCCGACCCACGCATTCTGATCGATGTACATGCGTGCATTGCTGAATTCGAACGATGCATTTTCGATCACCCGGTTGTTATCGGCTGACAGTCCCGCCGTTCCATAGGTCTGTGCTGGAGCGAGGGTCGCGATCACCGCTGCGGCGATGGCGAACAGGAAGAACGGTCTCGTGGTTGACTCCACAACGAGGAGAACCCTCTCAAATGCAGATCGTTTCAGTTGCATAGGAGCACTCTTGAGTGAGGATGGAGCAATATACGGAAGAATCGCGAATATCAAGATACGCGCCTGAATCCGGCACCAAACACACGCTCCATTCCTGTCTGTTCCACTCACTCGTCGCTGTTCTGCCCGCAAGCAACAGATCTAATGTTGCGGCGCAAGGGCAGACCCGACCACCTTTCCGACCAATGCGATCACACGGTCGCGAGCTTCTTCAGATGCGCGAGAATCTTTGAGGAATACCGCAACGACGGCGCATCGACCGTTGGGGAAGCGAATGATTCCCACATCGTTCGTGGCCGCCGCGAAACCTTCGTCGTCTGCACCAGATGAGCCTGTCTTATGCGCAATCGTGCTGCCGTTTGGGAGCATTGCGCGAAGCCGTCGGAGCCCGGTGGGACTGCTTGCCATGATGTCCCAGAGGCGCGACGTGCTTTCGTCCGACAAGAGTGTTCCCGTATGGAACATCCGGAGCAGATGCGCCATCGCTCGAGGAGAACTCCAGTTGCGATACTGAACGCTCCAGTCTCGGTGCATCTCAGCTTCTGTGGCGACGATGGCAATGTCTTGGAGTCCGAGACCGCGAACGTACTGGTTCACAGTGTCAGTCCTTCCAAGGATGCGGAACAACACATCGCACCCGATGTTGTCGCTCAAAGATACGGTGTAGTACAGAATTGAATCGAGAGGCAGGTCGAGGTGTGTCGCCGGATGACTCTCACGAATCGGGCTCCAGGTCTCAGAGACGAGTTCGCGTTCGTAGATGCGGATGATCTGCGAACGGTGAAGCATTCCCTTGTCGATGCGGTCGAACGTCGCCAATGCGAGAGGAAACTTGAAGACGCTCTGCATGGGAAAGCGTTCATCACCATGAAGGCTGAGCGTGTCACCGGTATCCAGGTCAATGATCGCGACACCGAGCGTGCCATCGACCGACTGAGCCAGGGAATCGATCTGCGAGCGAATTGCGTGGAGCTGCCCGAGCGCCACAGAGAAAAAGTGGACGAGGAGCAATGGAATCAACGCAAGGCGTATGGGTATGTGCATAGTACCTCAGCTGACAGGTTGTGCCCACGAACGTGCTCGCGCGGAAGTCTCGAACACATTTACCGTGAACTGGAACGCATCAATACCGCCTGATTCTGGTACACCGAATGCAAGAAGCCCCCAGTACCGGTTTGGCGAGCATCGCGATTCATCCGACTCGCTCTGCGACACAATGCGGGAGTTCGAGATGCGTTTCAAGGGGACTCTTCACATTCAGATGTGTATCCATCACGTGCGCGTATATCATTCGAAGCCCGGTACCATAGAGCATTTCGATAACGAGCCGCTTTGTTCCAGTTTCGCTTGAAATCAAGCTATTGATTTCTGCTTTGATCAGGACCACCGGAAGGTGCTTTGATCTGGATGCCCTGATGGACTTGATGTCGCCCTTCAGTTCGAATTGCAGGACGTGTCTATTTCTTCTCTTGACCATGTCAAGCAACTTCGGGGGATTTGTCATAGAGTCGACGTGAGGCTCCGTATGGGATTCGGGCTAAAGTCCTGGGCGATTTGCTGTCCGTTGACATACAAACGAGCGGTCGAGCCGTCAAACGTGCCAGCCACATGGAACCATTGCTTGATCGGTGGGTAGAGGAACGCAGTGTTAGGCAGCCGTCTCGTTATGTCCGGAACTCCAGAAGCTTACCGTAAACGAAATCCGCCACCAGCGGATCAATCTGACTGCTTGAGTTCCTGAAGCGCACCACGACCGACTTGCTGTCAAACTTCCCGTCGGGAACGAGGATAGGAGAAGCCTTCGGTTTCAGAGGATAATCATCCCCTTGGTCAACGCTTGTGTGAAGAAACGAAGATGGCCGCTCCCACGTGACGGCGTGCGCGTTGAAGTCCTTGTTGTAGATGAGTTGAAAGCCGATAATGATGTCTGCTTGATTCGACCAGACCGTGAGGTCGAAAAACGCATCGATAAACCAGCGACGATGCGGCTGGCCTTCGATTTGTTGGACGGTGGAGACTTCTCTGAGCATGGGAGCTTCTCAAACTCGGCACGACTGCCTAACGTGCCCGCGTTAAGTTGCGGCGGTGAGTGTTTGCTTCTTGGTGCATGCTAACGCGACCTTCAATTCGTTGCTCTGCAAGAGGTTCTTGAACAACGTATCCCCGTCAACTTGTCCCAAAGGGACCCCTTTGGGGAACGCGCGGATATTTCCAAAAAGGAACCTCCAAATTGTGCATGTTACGGGTTCACAAGGCCACGAACGCACACGCAGAGGAGGTTCCCATGTGCTATTCCGGTATTGATCTGCACTGGGACAACTGCTACATCACAACCGTTGATGACGCCGGTGCCATTGTCAAACAACAACGCGTCGTAAACTCGCCAGAGATGCTGCTCAACTATTTCCGATCGATGGATGGGCCGCACCGGAGCGTTGTCGAATCCACGATGGGATGGTATTGGCTGGACGATCTGCTCGGGGAGAACGGCATCGAACGGTTCCCGACCGTCAAGCACTTCCTCTCCTGCTGCCGTCTGGTCCCGGGAGCGGAGAACTCCAATCGGCATATCCATCATCGCTCAAGCAAGGATGACAATAAATATCTGAAGTGTGCGTTCTCCGATGCTGGAGTTCGGGCGATGCAATACTTCCCCGAATATCGTGCCTTCTACCGGAAGATGCTCAAGCGATCCAACCAACCCATCGCCCGAGCGGTTGTTGCCAAGGAGATCGCCAAGATCGTCTACTACGTCCTCACGAATCATTCACCATATCGAGGTCTGAAGGGGCAACCCATCAGTCATCAGAAATCAGCGCAGTGGCCACGCTTGCCAAGCCCGAACGCCTAAGTGGAGGAAGTCAGCTCCGTCGCACGGATTGGGAAGGCAAGCGGTGTGCCGATGAACTATCTGGGACTTCCTGCAGATGCAGGATCTTCGTATGACCTACGGGGCAGCCCGAAAAGTGGTTTGGACGTCCGCTGTGATGAGGATCGTCCGAGACGATAGATGAATCGGTCGCCAGCGCGCGTATGTCGTTCCGGTTGTTCTCGTCAACCATCTGCACTCACTCGTCCGCGATGTGCCATCGGAGATCTCTATGCTATTGACTTGTTCCTTATTAAAGTTGTTAGGCGCCTCCAGTACGCATCATCCAAATGATCGCACGCGCAACAAGAAATGCCAATGCGGAAAGCGCCATCCCTATGGCCAGCATCGGAGGTCCCCACACAAATGACGACAAGCCGGCGGTCATGACAAGTGAGATGGTCCAAGCGGTATGAACGAACCTGCGCCAGCGTTGCCAGGCAAAACAAGTGATGGCGCTTAGTATGCTCAAGAATCCGCATGCGATTTGGAGAACACTTTCCGTTTGCTGACCGATCGTCCGGCTTCGAGGCAGTTGGTCGAATGCTCCCGAGAGCGCTATCCACGCGATTGCTAGGAGTAACAGGATGGCGCTTATGAAAATGATTCGCTGAACGGCCGAGCGAATACTCATACATGTTCCCTGGAGGCGCCTAACGTGCCCGCGTTAAGTTGCGCCGGTGAATGGTTGCTTCATGTGAAATGGTACCGCGTTCTTAACTACTTCGTTATGCCAAAGCTCATGTGCGAATGTCTCCGCGTCAGCATGAGCACGATGTTAGGCGCCGCTGGCGGCTATTGACAATATGTCGGATATGACATATATTGTATTCGTATGAGCGCGGAAGATAAACCTCTCCTCTGGCTGCACGGCGAAATCAAAACACCACCGTGTTCGAAGGCGGCACGCCTGGAAGCCGGATTCTTGCTCCGTCGGCTTCAGGGTGGCGAGAAAACTTCGCTTCCGTGGTCTCGTCCGATGCCCTCGATTGGAATGCGCTGTCACGAATTGCGCATCACGGATGAAACCACTATTTGGCGGATCGTTTATCGTATTGATTCGGATGCAATCGTGATTGCTGAGGTGTTTCAGAAGAAGACCCAGCAAACGCCAAAGAACGTAATTGACGCCTGCAAGCGACGCTTGCGGCTCTATGATGAAGCGTAAGGACACACACCATGGATAAAGCAAAACGAAAGCGCCTCGAAGCCGCCGGTTGGAAAGTTGGCACTGTCCGGGAATTCTTGGATCTCACTCCCGAGGAAGAGGCGTATATCGAGCTGAAACTTGCATTGGCAAAGAACCTGCAAAAACGCCGCATCGCGAAGAAGCTTACGCAAGTTGAACTGGCTCGCTTGCTGAAGTCGAGTCAATCTCGGATTGCCAAGATGGAAGCGGGTGACCCAACCGTTTCGGTGGATCTGCTCGTTCGTTCACTTCTTGCCCTCGGAACCTCCAGCAAGTCACTTCTCCGCGCCCTGCCGCAATAGTCTGCTTCGAACATACTCGCCGTGCATCGAGCCGCCAGCGGCCTAACGTGCCCGCGTTAAGTTGCGGCGGTGGATGTTTGCTTCATGGTGCAGGGTAACGCGACCTTCAATCCGTTGCTCTGCAAGAGGTTCTTGACCAACGCATCCCCGTCAACTTGAACGCGCAGTTAGGCCGCCTTGCCTTTTCGACGCTTCGCATTGAACGATTCACGAACCTTCTCGGCGAGCAACATCTTCAGCATGGATTGATACGGAACGTCCTGTCGGTTGGCCAACACCTTGATACTCTCAAGAAGTGATTCGGGCAATCGGATAGAAATCATCCGGGACGAGGGCTTCAAATTGGGGAAGAAGGACAGCTCTGCCTTCGACCAATCCACATACTCGGTTGAATCCGCGTTTGCCCAGAAATCGCGGATCGCATCCTCTGACTCAAGCTTCGGAGTCTTTTTCTGCTTTTTCACGGTAGATTCTCCTTTCCTTCTTGCTCATTTCTCGTGCGGAAATGACGCGAATTTTGTTCTTTCGTCGGGTGAACACGATGAGAAGAGGACGCTCAAGCCTAGTAATCCCGAGCGCAAAGTAGCGTGGTTCAGTCTCAGAATGCTTGGGATCTGGGAGCACGTAGAGCGGCTGGTTAAAGAACAACTCCTCACACTCCCACCAGGCAACATGATGTTTGGCCCAGTTCTTATTGCGATTGCCCTCGTCCCAGTCAAATCCCTCAAACTCGGGGAGGAATTGCATGACGGTGTCTCTCCGTTAGTGTATATTGATAATATATACCGTTCAACGAGAAAAGCAAGCGGCCAACCGGCAGAATGCTGGACGGTTCCAGGTGGCAAGGCGGCCTAACGTGCTCGCGTTAAGCTGCGGCACTTGGCAAATCTTGTTGTTGAACTGACCAGCGATGCCGTCAGCTTGAACGCGGTGTTAGCCCGCAGGCTGACAACTAGAGAGATTTGAGGACTTTAGGGAGATCGCGCTTGAGTTGGGGAATGTCTTGCCGAATTGTCACCCAGACTTTGGCGACGTCAACGCCAAAGTAATCGTGGATGAGCTTGTCGCGCATTCCTGCCATCTCTTGCCAAGGAATCTGCCGGTGTTGAGTACGCACCTGATTGGAGAGACGCTTGACCGCTTCTCCAATAATCTCAAACTGTCGAATGACAGCATCCTGGACTAGCGTGTTTTTGAGGAAGGCTTGCTCGTCAATTCCCCGCACGTATTCCTCGATCCGATTGACCGCGTCAAGGATATGCCGCATATATACCGAATCATCGCGCTGCATAGATCACCTGGCGTTCCCTGAGAATCCGTTCACGCAAATATGGGCTGATGGCGCCTTCGGTCAGGAGATCCACCTTCCGTCCGAGGGCTTCCGTCAATTTCCGTTCAAGGGCAACAAGATGAAAGTACCCAACAGATTTCGAGAATGAGACGATAAGGTCGATGTCGCTTTCGGGTGTAGCTTCTCCGCGAACCATGGATCCGAACAAACTGACGGATTCAACATGATACTGGCGACAAATCGCCTCGAGCTTCTCCATATCGATGGGGTATCTTGCCATTGCGTGTTGTTATGACGACAACGGTAACTTAAGACATTTTGGGGAAACTTGCCTGCGGGCTAACGTGCTGGCGCTAAGCTGCGGCGCTTAGCAAATTGGTTATCTACCAGTCAGCGCCGCCGCCAGCTTGAGCGCCGTGTTATGCCGTGGTCTTTGATTGCTGTGATGTTGCTTGGCGGTGAATGTTTGTTGATTCGTGACCGAACTTCTCAACAACCTGCGTGCCGCACCGTGATGAATGCCGGAATTGTCGATGACAGATCGTTCCACAGAAGTTGGTGAATTGCTGCTCGATAGGATCTCTCGGAAGGCATCTGGCTTGTTCTACCCCTCAACCCCAACCCCACAAAGCCAAATCCCCCCGAACAATATCTCCCAACTCCTGGGGTAAATCGGCTCGAAACTGTACTCAACTTACAAAACCTATAAACCAAATCAAACGCTCGACCTACAACCACTCACCAAAAAATCTGGGAAAAGCTTGTACCTGCCCACGGAAGCGAGATATTCTGGAAATCTTCTTTCTGGTTCGTGGTGCGGCACGCCGGCATAACGTGCCCGCGTTAAG
>Ga0105103_10000356_pt1 | contig 25960 bp, 27 predicted proteins | sample PPLLaktember2015_2_FD_79107 | JGI IMG/M metagenome (GOLD analysis project Ga0105103, IMG submission 79107) | Freshwater sediment microbial communities from Prairie Pothole Lake near Jamestown, North Dakota, USA - PPLs Lake P7 Core (6) Depth... | ecosystem: Environmental > Aquatic > Freshwater >...
CCCCGCAGCTGCCAACAATCTCCGTGAACTCCTCTACTCCGCCTATTTCATCTACGACCACACCCACCACTTCTACTACCTCGGCGGACCCGACTTCAACGTCGGTCCAGATGCACCTCCAGAGAAACGCAACATCTTAGGCGTCATTGAAAAAGCAGGATTAGATGTCGCTAAAGAGGTCATAAAACACCGTGCTTATGGACAGAAAATCACTGAGATCATCGGTGGCAAAGCAACCCACCCTGTGTGCGGTTTACCCGGCGGCATGTCAAAAGCTCTCAGTGAGGCGCAGCGTCAAGAAATTGAAACTATGGCTGCTTCATGCGTAGACTTTGCGCAGTTTACACTAAAATTGTTCCACGAAATTGTTCTCGGCAACAGCAACTATGTTGACATGATTAAAAGTGAAGCCTACACCATGCCAACCTACTACATGGGCACCGTGGATGCAAACAACAAAGTCAACTTCTATGACGGCAAAATCCGCGTCGTTGACCCATCAGGCAGTGAATTCGTCAAATTCGACTCACAAGACTATCTCAAACACATAGCTGAACACGTTGAAGAATGGACGTATAGTAAATTCCCCTATCTCACTGCAGTCGGCTGGAAAGGCCAAGTTGCCGGTCCAAACAGCGGCGTGTACCGTGTTGGTCCTCTGGGGCGCTTGAACGCTTCAAGTGGCATGACGACGCCACTGGCACAAGCGGAATATGAGGAAATGTACAAAGCCTTAGGTCCAAAACCTGTGCACAGTACCTTGGCGTTCCATTGGGCACGCTTAATCGAGTTGCTCTACGCCTGCGAACACGCATTGGACTTAGCAAAAGACCCCGAAATCACAAGCACCAACATCCGCAACAAACCAGGCGAACCCGGCGAAGGCGTCGGCATCGTTGAAGCAGCACGCGGCACACTCATCCACCACTACACACTTGACAAAGACGCTCTGATAAAAGAAGTCAACCTCATAGTTGCCACCACTAACAATTACCCAGCTATCTGCATGAGCATCCGCGACGCAGCAAAAGGCTTAATTCACGGCGGCAAAGTCGATCAAGGCATACTAAACAAGGTTGAAATGGCGTTCCGCGCCTACGATCCCTGCTTTGGCTGCGCAACCCACAGCGCTGTGGGGCAGATGCCGCTCACTGTTGAAGTGTACAATGCCCAGAAACAATTAGTCAGCTCCGTCAGCCGATAAATCGCCCCTTTCTTTGGGGTCTCAACTAATATTTTTTCCCGAACATTTTAGGGTAAACCCTTATGTGGAATCAGCCCCCTCTCTTATACAGATGTTTAATATGCAGCCGCAAGCCCCAAACTCTGAACATAAACGGATGAAACGTGAAAAGAAAACCATTGGCTACATGACCGAAATCTACTGCAAAAAACACCACGGAACCCGAGGCGGAGAATTATGCCCCGAATGCTTAGAATTTAGGGAATACGCTTTTCTGCGGTTGGATAAGTGTCCTTTCCAAGAGAAGAAAAGCACTTGCGGCAAATGTGTCGTCCATTGCTATAAGCCTGACATGAAAGAAAAAGTCAAAGTGGTCATGCGGTATTCTGGCCCAAGAATGATGCTCTACCACCCCGGCTTAGCGTTTCACCATGTTTGGGATGCACGCCGGAAACCGCCTGTGCTAGGAAAAAAGGAAATCGCCAAATAAGCTATTGCGGTATGTTTTTCTAGCTTTGGTGTTACTTGCTCTTTATTGGTGCCTGCATGAGTGTTGACATAGACGTGGCGCTTAAAGCGTGGTTTGCGGATGCGAAAAAGGTTGTTGTTGCAGGAATCGGAAACCCTATACGCTCCGATGACAACGTTGGCTTAATAATTGTCCGGGGCTTGCAGGGTAAAGTTGCAGAAAACGTTTTACTTCTGGAATGCGAAACTGTTCCAGAAAGCTATCTTTTTGACATCGAAAAATATCAGCCGACCCATGTGCTCCTAATCGACGCGGGTGTTTTGCTTTCTAAACCGGGCGAAGCGAGCCTAGTTGATGCGTGCATAGTGGAGAATTTCTCCGCTGTTTCCTCACATGTATTGCCGCTTAAAGTGTTCTGTGGGTATGTTAAAGCTGTGACTGGAGCGAAAATTGGTTTGTTGCTGGTTGAGCCGGAGAGTATGGAGTTCGGCGAAGGCTTAACCGTGGAAGTGCAGAAAGCAGCTGACAAGCTAACTAAAGTTTTACTCAGCTTATTGGGATAAGTCTCTTCCTTTTGAAAACGTAATTTGTAGTCATCAGTACTTTTCCTAATGAGAGGTTGGTTTCTTTGAGTTCAAAGTGGTCTTTGGTGATCCACTTCACCGTTAGGTGCTCTTCTTGCTCTTGGTCCTCAAAGGTTCCCCGCCACTTCAATTCAAGGGTATTTTCGTCTTTCCATTCCCCTACATGGTCGTGTGCTTCGCCCTCAGATGTCATGCTGTAGAGGTGTACTTTACCAGTGGCTTGATCTATGCTCCAGAGGTCGTTTTCGAAGTAGTCTTCATATCCTTCGATGTGGGTGTCGATTTCTGAGTTTATCCCCGAGTTCTCCACTTCGACCGCTGTCATTTCGCCGCATCCTGAAACGATTTTGTCCTTTGAAACCTTCATGGCTATGCCCACGGACCATTCGCCGATTAGTTGCCTCAGCAACTCTGAACTTTGGGTTTCCATTTTGGTTTGCTGCATCTCTTTTCTCCTATCTAGCTTGCACGATTATGTGTAATAAAGAAATGTGACTGTAGCTCAACTGTAACGGGAAAATTTGTCAGGGAAAACTTGTTAAAAACCGATTTAAGCGCCTGACTGCTACAGTGATTTTGAGGAACAGGAAATGTTGAGCCGAAATGAAGAGATCGAAAACGTCACCTTTCAAGCGCTGGCGCATCCAGTGCGACGCACCATAATTAGAATTGTCCAATCCAGAAGCCAAGGCGTCACATACACAGAGCTAATAACGGACCTGGGTTTATCGACGGGTAAACTGAACTACCATTTGGAACAGCTTAAGGGTGTTTTGGAAAAAAACAGTAGCAGCTCCTACGTTTTGACGCCGTTTGGGAAAAAGACCGTTGAACACTTAAACCTCATCGAGCAGAGAACCGATTCTGAGGATGAGAAATACATTAAAATCGCCACGTTATCCCAAAAAGCAAGTCTGCAACCCATAATGAGAGCCCTTCTCGTAATCAGCATAGCTATTATGGCAGTCGTCATCGTGTTATGGACTTACATAGGCTACATAGCGATAGCTGAAGGCGCGCCCATGGTGATTTACGTGCTGTTGCCTGTGCTGGTTGCGATTGGCGCCAGCGTTTTGGGCGTGCTGGTTTACGCATTGCTTAAGGTTCCGCTTTGGCTTAAGCGGTTTGAGCAGCGGTTCTTCGGCGACTACTAATTCCCTTTTTATTAAAAATTTTATTAGCAAGTTGCCTGTTAGCCTTCTACAGTGAACAGTCATGTCTGGAAAAGCAGTCATCATTATGGGTTCAGAACGGGACTTGGATTTCTCCCGGGACATAGCAAAATACCTCAAACTCCTCGGAGTAAACTACGAGTTCCGAGTGGCTTCAGCCCACAAAACGCCGCTAAAGGTTCTAGAAATCCTCAAGGAATTTGCAGCTGACAAAGTCGTTTACATCACAGTAGCAGGTCGGTCAAACGCCTTGAGCGCGTTCATCGACGGCAACACCTCTAAACCCGTAATTGCCTGTCCACCGTACAGCGAAAAATTCGGAGGCGCAGATCTCTACAGTTCCCTGCGGGTGCCAAGCGGCATCGGCTCTGTCGTCACCATAGAAGTGGAAGGCGCAGCCATAGCAGCCGCAAAGATGCTCTCGTTGCAGGACCCTGCGTTGGAGGAAAATGTGAAAGCTTACCAAGAGGGCAAAAAGCAAGAACTCGAGAAAGCCAACGAATCCATTAGGAAACTCGGCTAACCATGATTTAGTAGAATTAAGCCAGGTCCCGGCATCTCACGGGGTACTTCTATCGCTCGGGTCTGTCAGGGCAGATTCAGTCTGAAAGCAAACACTAAAGATAATTAACGGCAGTTGGTGGAGCCACGCAGCTTCTATAACCACGTTCGAGGGGTGTCTTCAATCGCGTCGAAATGTGGATTGTCCGAAATTATTCTCGCTTGGTTCTTGATAGCTATGGCTGCTACAATGCAATCTCCTGTTGGCAAATGCTTATGCGTGCTCTTTAGGATGCCCGCTTCTTTAGCGATAGAAGGAGTGAGGTTTTCGATTTTTAATCCAAGTGTAATCAGCCAAAGGTAAACTATTTCCGCTTTGTCTTTTCCTTCTCTTTCAGCGACTATTCTAACGATTTCTAGAACAACTATAGTTGGGATAATTCCGTTGCCGGATTGAATTAGCTCTTTTAATTTCTGGAGAGCTTTTTTCTTGTTTCTATTTCTTGGGAGTAGTAGTATTCTACTAGGAATCTAGTGTCGAGCACTTGCTTCAAAGATTAGTATTCCTCGCGCATTCTATCAATTTCTTTCTTTAGCTCAGCAACATCTGCGTGGCCTGCAAATATTCCGCACATATCTTCCAGTTTAGGTATGGGCTTGAAAACAATTTGATTGTCTACTTCTTCCACTGCTAAATCGTCGCCTTCTTTTATTCCTAGTTTCCTTCTGATTTTAGCTGGGATAGTGGTTTGTCCTTTTCTGGTGACTTTAACCGTTTTTTGCATTGGTTTTTCACTTATTAAATAGAATATGACAGTACTGCATTTTAAACAATTTACTTCTTTCTACAAAAGTAGTACTTTACTTGCAGAGCAGCGCTTTTAAAACTATAAGAACTAAGCGCCGTCAATTTCTTGCTCTGGTAGAACAACAATTGTGGTGGCACTTGTTGTTGTTCTTCTCTTGTTTTGGCAGTAAGCTATGTTGAATCATACATAGCGCCAACGTTTTTTAGCTTGGGTAGAACAACAAAACCCAAGTGTTGTTCTTCTCCCCAACTATGGAATAAAATTATTTGGCTACTGCAGGTTGGGTTGGGTTTTCGGTTTCAGTATCAGGTAGCCTTTTTCTATGAGCCAGTGGTGGAACTGCCAGGTTGTGTAGAGGCAGTTTGTGCTGCATTTTTTGCGTGTTGCCTCGTATTGGGGGGAGCCTTCTGTTTGATTGTTCAGCTCCAGTTGGATGGGGCATGAAACGTCTTTACAGAATTCTCTGCGTTTATACTCAGTGAAGCCTTCGGGACTCATTGTTATCGGGCTAACTCTTCCGCCCAACAATATAAGCGTTATCAGATGTCGGTTTAGCCTACTAGCGTTTTGTTCCAGAAGTCGTTGCGTCCCTTGTATAGCAAAGCCGCCCCAAGTACAAGCAGAGAAACATGCACTATTATGGACGCAGTGTCTTTTCCGCCTAAGAAAGCTGCAATTGGACTTGGTGTCTCAAATAAGGGGACAAATGGCCAAAACAGCGGGTTGTATGTGTGGTTCGTCACATCAAGAAGCACATGAGAGAGAACGCCAATCGCGCAGCATGACACAAGGGTAAGGGAGAGACAGCATTGCTGCTTAACTCTGTTTTTATCTATGGGGAAAAACACGCTTACAACTCTTGGGTAGAGAAATATTGTGAGGATTATGGCTATGAGGGTTCCTAGGGTTAAACCGCCGATTAAGCTGTGTAGCACCAGCCTGTCCTGTACCCAAGCCCCACTTAAAAAATACATAAACGGCACTTCAAGGTCAGGAACCATCGAACCCACAATCAACGCTGGGAGGCTCAAGCTTACCTTTGAACCGAGCAGATGGATTATTTTTGCAATCGGATAATGAAGTGGAGTAACTGGCAAGCTTAACCCTGCCCTTTTCTCTACTATAAAAGTCTATAAATGATTTCCGACAGGCAAAACGCCATGCAAAGCTGTTTTTGCCCGGATTTTTCAGCAAGGATGCTCTTTTTATGGAGAAGCACCTTAATGTGATTATGCCAAAGCTGTATCTCTTAGGCGGAGAAAGCGTCTATCACAGAAACGCAAAGGAAGTCAATGAGCAGGCATTCAAAGATGCAGGTTCAAATCCAAGTGTTTCAGTGTTTCCGTGGGCGAGACCCTCATTTGACAAAAAATACCGCAGGAGACAGCTATTAATGATTTATCTGCAGAGTCTGGGGGCTGGCAAAATTGATTTCATTGAATACCACGAATTAAAAGAGGCTGTGGCGGAAAAGCTAGAACATACAGCGCTGGTTTATCTGACAGGCGGCCAGCCAAGCATCCTAACCGAGCGGCTAAAAACCTCAGGCGTGGACGAACTTCTAAAGACTTTTCAAGGGGTTATTGTGGGTCGCAGCGCTGGTGCATTGGCATTATGCCGCAGATGTATTGCCACTTGCCGAAGCAACGGAAAAGTCAGAATCGTGGAAGGCTTAGGCTTAGTTGACATCACCCTTAAAGTGCACTATATCCCAGAAAACGAAGAAATCCTCAAGCGGTTCTCCCTACAAGAAACAATTTTTGCTGTTCCAGAGGGAGCGGCGATGGTTTATGATCATGGAAAACTCTCAGCCATCGGAAAAGTTTACATTTTCAGGAATGGCGTTCGCCAAGTTTTTAGTGAGACTTCTTATGAAAAGAACCTTCCAACATAATACCGCGATGAATAATCAAATGAGCCTTTTTGCTTTTTTTATCAGAGGATATTTTGAATACTCTAACGTTTTGTGCGTTTGTTTAGAGCTGCCACAAGAATTGATGCCAATATAAGAGTCAACACAGCGATGCCGAAGATGGTGAGCAGAAACCTGACCGTGGGGTCGGAGTGGTACACGGCAGTGGTTGGCAACCCAGCCAGATAAGCCGTTAAGAATAAGCCAACGAAAACTGCGCTGACACCTTGGACGGCGAACAGGAAATTGCGTGTTTGTTTGTCACTTAAACCCAAAGGAATCTCCACTTAAGATGCTCTTTATTCCTATTTAACGCTATTCCATTCACCAAAACGAGGTTTGCTTGCAGAAAAACACACTACCACAACGATAATATAGTTAACGAAACGATTCTAATTGACCTGTTGGTTGGTTTTATGGCAGAACAGAGATTCCTGACTCCGCTAAAAATCGGTTTACTGGCGACTGCCGTTGCATATTTCCTTTTCACGTTCCACGGTATGTTTACGCTTTCATGGATAGGTGAATGGGACCGCATGGGTGGAGGAGATTTCGGCACCATGATTTTAGTCGAAGACATCTCTGCAACCATAGGCTTGATTTTCCGGTTCGCCGGAAGCATAATAGCACTTGCGGCAGTGGCGGTTTATTTCGCAAAAAAAGGAATCGCTCAATCAACAGCCTACAAAGCCCTCAGAACCGTTTTAGTTTTTGAAGGCATTTATTGGCTGGGATTAATTGCCACGACTGGGTATAGTGTTTACTTTTTCGGGCGAATGCTCTTTGCAGGAGTAAGCGTCGTTAGGATTTTGGATTCTTTTTTCTTTAGTGCACTGGCAACCATAGTCGAAGGTGTGATTCTTCCAGTTGTGCTGTTTATTTTTGCTTTCAAGCTGTCCCCAAAGAAGCCTCTAAGGGGTGCAATCAAGTGGGCGGGAATCAGTGGATTGGTATTGATCTTGGTATTTTGGCTGGTCTACACTGGAATATGGGTTTCTGTCATACAAGGTACGGGTAAAAGTATTGAATACCTGTGGGTAACATTTGAAAACCTCACTTGGGAATCTCATCCTGAGCATTTGGTAAGTTTCATCACGACGGCGGTTGGTTTGCCATTGTTAGCCCTCTACACAGGCTACTTCATCAAGAAATCGGTCAGGGTAGAAAGCTTAAGTGACCTCAAAATGGGTGCAATCGGAATAATAGTCTTAGGGCTTGGCGCTTACTTCCTTTGGAACTATTTTAGCTGGGTTATGTTTGCAGGCGACACATGGAACAACTGGTACGCATGGTTCTTGGGCCACAACATGGACCTCTGGATGTTGGTGTTGCCGTTGGTGGCGTTGCCGCTAATTTTCCATAAAAAAACAAGTAACGGAAATCAAAGCTAACCCTAATCTATTAGTGATAAAAAATGATGTGTTTTCTTCTTTCTAAGTTAAATCTCAAGTTTATAGGCTTGTTTAATATAGCCGGGCTTTCATCTTCTTTTTTTTCTTAGGTTTGGCGGTTTTAAGAAATATCACGAGGTAGTAGGTAACGCTTAATATCTTATGTTTTCACAAAGTGTTTGAGGATCATATCATGGTTTATGCTGAAAAAGCTGTTTTCACACCAATTGGCTACGTCCAAACAGAAGCAGTTGGCGATGCATTGAAGGATAAATCAACCGTTTCACAGATTGAACTAAACGCCGAGTTGGTTAACGGTTTGCATGGCATCAAGGATTTCTCGCATTTGTTTGTGCTCTATCACCTGGATCAAGTGACCGACGATCAGCGCAAAACACTCAAAGTGTATCCACGGGGCAGAACCGATTTGCCGCTGACGGGCGTTTTTGCTACCCGCACGATGATGCGCCCAAATCCGATCGCGTTGACTTTGGTGGAGCTCCTCAAAGTCGAAGGCAGGGTTTTAACAGTGAAGGGTTTAGACGCTTATGACGGTACTCCGGTCTTGGACATTAAACCTTATGACGCTTGGGATTGTGCGGAAAATCCAAAGGTGCCTGACTGGTGGAAAAAGTTAGAGAGCGAAAAACTGAGGGGTTAGAGCAGATCTGCAACTCCGTATTTAGCGTCGATGGCGTTTAGCAAGGCTTTGCGCAACTCTCCGACATGCATTTCAGCGTTTTTATTGTTGCCCACTTCAGCAGCCAACTCATCATCTAGCAGAACGTCGCGAATCCAATTCTCGAAATCGCCCCTGAACAAGTGGAAATCCAGCGAGTCAGAGCAAACCTGCTTAATTTGGCGGTAAAATTCCTCTATCGATTGCGCACTAATCCCAAGCGGCCTATCCATACCAATATAGAAATTGAAGGCTTTGTCAGTTGGCACAACTCGGTTTATTTTTAAAGCGTTTACGCCTTTATCGCTTAAGCAGTAGCCTTTGTTGCTTTTCTGCAGGAAGCCTTCTTTTGTCAACTCGTGAATCTGTTCTATGGCTTGGTTTGGGTTTAGGTTTACGGCTTGTGCGAATGATGTGAGATCCATGCGGTTGGTGGCTTCATGCATGGTTTTAAGAATAAGGACTTTTTCATCTTTCAAGAAACTTTCGCCTCGACATGCTAATAATGCAGTACGAGAAATAAATGTGTTAATGCTCCCTGCAAGGAAAGACAAGTTTTTTACCGAACAAACGCCAAATGTACTTGGCGAAAATATGAGCACTCCCTACATAATCGTTTTTGTAACCACCCCAAACAAAGTGGAAGCAGAAAAAATCAGCCGAACCCTAATAGAGGAGCGGCTTATCACGTGTGCGAATATTGTTAGCCCCGTTGTTTCTTTTTTTCACTGGAAAGGCAACATTGATTGTGCAGATGAGTGCTTGATTGTTATGAAGACGAGGTTCGATTTGTTTGTGACTTTGGAGCAGCGGGTGAAAGCATTGCATAGTTACGAGGTTCCCGAGATTTTGGCGTTGCCGATTGTTAAGGGTTCTGCCGCTTATTTGACTTGGATGTGTGATAACCTCAAATAACTTGTACATTTTTGTACTAATAAGCCTTAAATATTGCATTACTGTATGGTTGTGAACTATATCGGAGCATGACAACAATGGGGAATCGCCTTTGGCAACAAAAGCAACAATACCAAAACAGGTAACCTTCTAAACATCAAAAAAATCAACCTCACCCAAACCCCCATTGAAGTTTTCACCAAACTCCAAAACCACTACCAAAACGCATATCTTCTAGAATCAATCGAAGGCCCACAAAAATTAGCCCAATACTCTTTCATAGGGTTTAACCCAAGAACAACAATACAAGTCACAAACGGAAAAGCCAAAATCAAAGACGCTCAAACCAACAAAGTAACCGCCGAAAAAACCAGCGACCCCTTAACACTTATCCAAAAAATCCTTGAAAAAACTCCCCTTGCAAACAATGAACTCCGTTTTGTAGGTGGCGCAGTCGGATACATTTCTTACGATGCAGTTAGGTATTTTGAAAGGCTGCCTCAGAAATTGCCGGCGCAAGAGGTTTTTCCAGATGTTGAAATGGGCATTTTTGACGATGGATTAATTTTTAATCACATAGAGAAGCAAGTGTTCTACTATTACCGAGGAGAAAAACGACTGTCAGAACTTGAGGAGCTGTTAAAGGAGACTGCACAGCCCCAAACACTATCATACACTCCGCCAACAGTAGTCACAGAAAAAGAGCAATATGAAAAGGCTGTGCAGAAAGCCAAAGAATACATCACTGCTGGCGACATCTTCCAAGTCGTTTTATCCAAACGTTACCAGTTCCAACTAAAAGGCAGCCTCATCCCCTTCTATGAAGCCCTTCGTTCAATCAACCCTTCCCCCTACATGTATTTCCTAAAATTCGGCGACCACCAAATCGTGGGCTCCAGCCCCGAAATGCTGGTCCGCATCGACAACCGCATGGTAGAAACTTTTCCCATCGCAGGTACCACATCTATCGCTCAAAACCGTGCTGAAAACACACGGTTAGCAACCGAGTTGCTAGCTGACCCCAAAGAGCGTGCCGAACACGTGATGCTCGTGGACTTAGCACGTAACGACTTGGGCAGAATCTCCAAGTACGGCAGCGTCAGTGTGCCTGAATTCATGAAAGTTCATCAGTACAGCCATGTGCAACACATAGTTTCGCAGGTTGTGGGCGAATTAAAAGACGAATTGCAGAGTTATGATGCCGTGCGAGCCGTGTTTCCTGCAGGGACAGTTTCAGGAGCTCCCAAAGTGCGAGCCATGGAAATCATAGAAGAACTGGAACCATGCAGACGTGGACCATACGCTGGAGCAGTCGGCTACTTTTCCTACAACGGAAATGCAGACTTCGCCATAACCATCCGAACCCTGTTTGCAAACAAAAACCAAGCTTACCTTCAAGCCGGCGCAGGCATAGTCGCAGATTCTGTTCCTGAACGCGAGTGGTTTGAAACCGACCATAAAGCGAAGGCGCTGGTTAGGGCACTTGAAATTGCAGGAGGCAAAAAACCCCTAAAAGTGCTAGTCATCGACAACTACGATTCGTTTGTCTACAACCTTGTCCAATACATAGGGGAATTAGGCGCCCAAACAGTCGTCGCCAGAAACGACGAAATAACACTTGAACAGGTTGCAAAACTCAAACCTGACCGAATCGTCATCTCTCCGGGACCAGGCACACCGGAAGACGAGAAATACTTTGGCGTATGCACAGCCATACTACGGAACCTCAGCCCAACCATCCCTACGCTTGGTGTCTGCTTAGGTCACCAGGGAATTATTCACGCTTACGGCGGAAAAATTGTCCACGCTAAAAAACTGATGCATGGCAAAAACTGCACGATAAAACACAACCAAACGGACTTATTCGAAGGTGTACGCAACCCCTTTAGCGCCACCCGTTACCATTCGCTTGCGGGAGAACGCGACAGCATCCCAAGTTGCCTCCAGATTATGGCAGAAGCTATCGACGACGGAGAAATTATGGGCATACGCCATGTCAAATACCCCATTTACGGCGTGCAATTCCACCCCGAATCAATTCTGTGCGAAGACGGCAAGGTTATCATCCGAAACTTTTTGGAGGCAAAAGGGCAGTGATCCGAGAAGGCATCCAAAAAATCATCGAAGGCTCCAACCTGACGCCTGAGGAGTCAGGGGAAATCATGCATGAAGTCATGTCGGGAAAAGCCAGCAATGCCCAATCTGCGGCTTTTTTGACTGCGCTACGCATGAAAGGCGAAGCAGTGGAGGAACTCATCGCGTTTGCCCAAGTTATGAGAAGCAACTGCCGCCAAATTTACCCCAAAGCCAAAGGGCGACTTGTTGACACCTGTGGAACCGGGGGAGACAGAATCAAAACTTTCAACGTCAGCACAGCAGCAGCGTTTGTAATCGCAGGCGCAGGTATCCCAGTAGCTAAACATGGAAACCGATCAGTCACCAGCAAAAGCGGAAGCGCAGACGTACTCGAAAAGCTTGGGTTAAACCTAAACCTCCAACCACAAGACGTAGAAGCAGCCATCGAACAAGTCGGCATTGGCTTCATGTTCGCACCCGCCTTCCACCCAGCCATGAAATACGCAGCGGAACCCCGACGGGAAATTGGCATCCGCACCGTCTTTAATATTTTGGGACCTCTAACAAACCCCGCGAATGCAACTGCCCAGTTGCTGGGTGTGTATGACCCTAAACTGGTTGCACCGATGGCTTATGCTCTTGACCGATTAGGCTGCCAAGAAGCATTGGTAGTTCATGGGCTTGATGGTTTAGACGAGATTTCAACGGCGGGAAACACACTTATTGCCCACTTAAAGGAAGGCAACGTTGTAAAAACAGAGCTGAAACCACGCGACTTCGGAGTCAAAAAGGCGGCAATATCAGATTTACAAACATTCACCGCTGAAGAAAGTGCCGAAACCATATTCAGAGTCCTCTGTGGCAAAGTTGTACCTGACGCCAAGACCGATATTGTTCTTGTAAACAGCGCCGCAGGCGTAATCGTAGGTGGAAAAGCAGGCGACTTCAAAGATGCCCTCGAAATCGCCCGTGAATCCATAAGCAGCGGAGCCGCATACGCCAAACTAAAAGCCTTAATCAAAGCCTCAGGCGGCACCTTGCAAAAACTTGAGGAGATGGAACAAAAGCATGAGTGATTTTCTTGATGCGTTAGCTATGGATGCAAGAAAAACAATCGACAGCGGCTACTACAAAACCGCATTAGCGGCAAAGCAGCCAAAGGTCAGCCTAAAACAAGCCATCCTTAACTGCAAAGGCAACGCTGTAATAACTGAAATAAAAGCGGCTTCACCCTCACTGGGCACCATCAGAACCGAAGTCAAACCCAAAGAAATCGCCCAAGCCATGGAACGCGCAGGCGCCGTCGGAATTTCGGTTTTAACAGAACCCAAACACTTCCACGGCTCACTATCCGCATTAGTTCAAGCCCGAGAAGCCACAAATTTGCCCATACTAATGAAAGATATCATTATCGTAACGGACCAGATTGACGTGGCGGCTCAGCTCGGCGCCAACGCGGTACTCCTTATCCAGGCGCTTTTTGACCGGAGCTGTTGCGAGATAAGCGTGGAGAAAATGATCACTTACGCCCACTCCAAAGGGCTTGAGGTTTTGCTGGAAACCCACAGCGAAACCGAGTTCCAAGCGGCTGTGGAAACTGACGCTGACCTCGTCGGCATAAACAACCGCAACTTAGCAATACTCCAAATCGACTTGGAAACCACACGGCAAATTTTGCGGAAACAAGGCAAACGCGCCAAAACCGTCATAAGCGAAAGCGGCATCAAAACCCAAGGAGACCTGCAGTTTCTCCGCAGCTGCGGCGCCGACGCATTCCTTGTCGGCTCAAGCATCATGTCCTCAGCGGATGTTGAAGGTAAAATCAGGGAGTTTGTACAAGCATGAGTTTAAGCAGCTACCCCGTGGATGGCAAATTTGGCAAATACGGCGGACGCTTCGTCCCCGAAATTCTCATGGAAGCCATAACAGAGTTGGAAAAAGCCTATAGCAAAGCCCGAGGCGACCCGGCTTTCCAGCGGCAACTAGATTACTACCTCGCCGAATTCGTCGGCAGACCCACCCCGCTCTACTACGCCGAAAACCTCACCCGCAAACTCGGCGGCGCCAAAATCTACCTAAAACGCGAAGACCTCGCGCACGGCGGAGCTCATAAAATCAACAATACCTTGGGGCAGGCGCTGCTGGCGAAGCGTATGGGCAAAACCCGCGTCATCGCCGAAACAGGTGCCGGACAACACGGCGTGGCAACAGCGATTGCTTGCGCAGCGTTGGGGTTGCGAGCAGTGGTTTTCATGGGCACCGAGGATTGTGAGCGACAGCGGCTCAATGTGTTCCGCATGAAACTCTTAGGCGCTGAAGTGCACCCCGTAGATTCCGGCTCCAAAACGCTAAAGGACTCCATAAACGAGGCGTTCCGCGACTGGGTGACCAACCTTGAATCCACCTATTACCTCATAGGCTCAACCATGGGGCCGCATCCGTATCCAATGATTGTGCGGGATTTCCAAAGCGTCATAGGTAAAGAAATCAAGAAACAGTTCCAAATCAAAGAAGGCAGGTCGCCTGATGCGCTTGTAGCCTGCGTGGGAGGCGGCAGCAACGCCATGGGCACGTTTTACCCCTTCGAAGACGACACGGACGTGGCGCTTTACGGCGTGGAAGCAGCAGGCGAAGGCATAGAGACGGGCAAGCACTCGGCGACTTTGGCGGCGGGCAGCGAAGGCGTCTTTCACGGCATGTACACCTTCGTGCTCCAAGACCGAAACGGGCAAATCCAGCCCACCCACAGTGTCTCCGCAGGTCTAGACTACCCTGGCGTGGGACCTGAACATAGTTTCTTAAAAACGCTTAAACGTGCACAGTACACGGCAGCAACTGACCAAGAAGCCGTAGACGCGTTTTTGTTGCTCTGCAAAACCGAAGGCATTCTGCCGGCGTTGGAGTCCTCACACGCCATCGCATACGCGGCCAAACTCGCCTCCAAAATGGAGAAGTCCCAATCCATAGTGGTCACGCTCTCGGGCAGAGGCGACAAAGACGTCGAAACCATAGCGAAATACACAGGTGCACAGATATGAGTCGCATAACAGATATCTTTCAAAAAGCCAACGGCGCCCTGCTCATCGGCTACATAACCGCAGGCGACCCCACGCCCGAGATGACCCCCCAAATCGCCGAAGCACTAATCAGTGGAGGCGTGGACATTTTGGAGTTGGGGCTGCCGTTCTCGGACCCGATTGCGGATGGACCGACGATTCAGGCGGCGAGTCTGCGGGCGCTCAATGCGGCGACAACGCCGATGAAGGTGCTTGAAATCGCAAAACAAATCCGAAGCAAACACGACGTGCCATTGGTCGTGATGACGTATTATAATCCAGTGCTAAAGAACGGACTCGAAAAGTTCCTCTCAGCAGCCAAAGACGCCGGAGTAGACGGCTTCATCATACCCGATTTGCCCGTGGAGGAAGCGGCAGACTATAAAAAAGCGGCATCCAGATGCGTTTTGGACACGATATTTCTTGCGTCGCCAGCCACCAGCAAAGAGCGGTTGGAAAAAATCGTTGAGGCATCCAGCGGTTTTCTGTATTTGGTTTCGCGTTTCGGCGTTACAGGCGCACAGACGTCGATGTCGGATTCCACGGTGCAGCTAATCAAGCGCGTTCAGCAAACGACGGCTGGTCGGATTCCGCTGGCGGTGGGCTTCGGCATCTCTAAGCCTGAACATGTGAAAACAGTAATTGCCGCGGGTGCAGACGCCGCCATCGTGGGCAGCGCATTCATAAACATAATAGAAAAACACGGGGTGAACATGCTTTCCGACCTTGAAGCGTCGGCACGGGCGTTAAAGCAAGCTGCAAAAACAAAAAACGCCTAAGAATCAATGGTGATATTGGCAAGGTTTTAATGTTTGGGTGTGCCTTCTTTTTGCGGCGATGGATCTCAGGCGGTGGGTTAGGGGTCCATTACTTCCGTAAATCCTCTATATGACGGGCTGACATCTGCGGATGAGGCGTCAAAGGCCGCTTGGATCTTGGGTTCCGAAGCGTTGAGTATCTGTCCTTTGGGGCTGGCGGTCAACAGGTCGTTTCCGTAGGGAAGCTGCTTTGTTGTCTACCAGGCGAACCTGGCTAGGCTCGGGAGAGAGCAACCTAAGTTTGGACGTTACGCGCTCAAGGGGGCGCAGGTATGAGTGTAGGGCTCAAAGCGTCCTGGCGGAGTCTAGGCGTCGAACCGCAGCGGTCCATCGCTACTTGCCTACTTTACGGCTTCTAATGAAGCCTGAAAAAGAATTAAAATTTACAGCTTGGTAAATTAGTGCTTTTCATTCCAACTGCAATTACTTGGGGTTCTTTCTTTTCCATTTTGTGCAAGTAGCAACCCACTGCTTTTGTGGTGGGTTGTTGTTTACGGTTGGGGTTTGTTGTCTGCGTCGATGCTTTTCTTGTAGAGTGCTTTGTCGATGACTCGGACGTCTAGGTTGTGTTTGGCTGCGGTTTTACGCATGGCTTCCAGCAAGCGGATGTAGTTTTGTGGCGTGTAGAGGCCCGGAGATGCATTGCCAAGCAGCGGTCTCCAGACGCGAAGGTCGAATATGCAGTAGCGTTTGGGGTCAAAAAAAGATAATATGATGCTATCGAGCACTGGGCTGAGTCCTTCTAGTGTGGTTAGGCTGTTTAGTCGGTAAGCGTCGTCGCCTTGCGGCAGGCAAAGCACTTGACTGGTTATGCGGCTGACTTTTTCTTCAGTGTTGCGGGCAACCAGTTCTTGGACGCGTGCCAGTTTCTCGGGTTCCTCTCTAAATCTCCATTCAACAACCGACAAAAGATCCTTCACCGACAGCGCCTTGTTTTTACGGAACTTTGCACCAAGCTCCCGTTCTCGTTGCGCTTGCCAGCCGTAGGCTTTGTCGTATTTGCGGCTCCACAATAGGTAATCAGCTTTATCCGTATAGAGTCACCTCTGCATAAATTGACATTGTAGAATTAGAGGTTACCTATTGGCGGTTAGAGGCTGCTTTTGGATTTGATTTTTCTGCATTGGCTGCAGACCAAAAGGATTTGTCCGTTGACGATTTCAACTTCTGTATCCATGTGGCTGCAACGGCGGTGCTGTAAGATTTGAATACTCAAATTATTTTTCACTCCGTATTATGTTTATTGCGCGTTGGCTTGGCTCAAAATCTAAGTTGAAGATGGCTAAGTGACTGCTTAACAAGCCTAGAGTGGCGGGGACTGTTAAGGGTTACGGTGAAAATAATAGAAAAGATAGGTGTCGGGTTAGTTTTGGTCAACTAGATGCGCAGTGCCATCTGGGCAGTAAACTTTTTCGTCTTTGCTCACTCGGCGGTACCGTTCGCTACATATGTGCAGCAAGCTGCATCCGTCGCAATCTCTACTCAGCATTTCTTCGCCTCCATTGAGACATTCCGCATGGGTGAATTCGGCTTATAAGCGTATGTAATATGCACCGATATACATACACGATCAGAGCTGTTTTGATGGGTTTGTTTGAGGCTGGGTGATTTCCTTTCTAACGGCAACTTGTTTTAGTTTAGCAGAAGAAATGTCTAAACTACTTTACCTGCTACCCCATCCTCAGCATGATCCCTGCAATGTTGTTCCAAACGAAGGTTTACCTTTAATTAAAACAAAAAACAACAATTCCAACCTGTTTTTAGCCAACTATTAGGACAGTTTTTTATACAACCTCAAACATTGAAGTGCGGAAGAGCGAGGTTCAACATCTAAATTGACTCTTATTGTCGATGACGCTGGCAGCGGTGATTTGCTTTTCGGCGTTGTAGTTGGTGCATTCCACGAAGAAACTGGTCGATTCAAATACGACTTAATCGACGTAAGATTCTACCAAGACCTATTTAAAGAAAAAGAGTACTTACAAGAATCCAGCCGCATCGTCTCAAAACTTGTCTCGCAGTTCGAATTAAGACCCGATGAGGAAATCCACATCTGCCAAGGTTGCATCTTCGACGTTGCCGCAGAGGAGTTGCATAAGGTTTTCGGCGAAGACCGCGTTAAACGTATCCACGTTGAAGGGGAAACTCAGCGGCTGGTTGAAATCGCTTACCTCGACGAGATCCGTAACTTAGGTTATGAGCCCATGGAGGAACGTGAGGAGAAGCGGGGCAAAAACTTTTTCCACATGATGCGTTGGCTCAAAGACAACCCTGAGATGCTACGCTACGCCAAAACCGGTTGGCCGAGGCTGAGGAATTACCAGTTGTTCAAACCGTTCCATAAGCAGCAATGTTTCACTGCGGTTTGCAGCGAATGCGGATTGGAGTGCGAGGTGCCTTTCCAGCCGAAAGCGGATAAGCCTGTGTATTGCCAGAAATGCTGGTCGAACCACAAACCCCGCAATAATCGTAGCCGGAACTATAAAAACCGAAAAAGAGTAACCCACCATAATAGTTGATTAAGAAATGAATGTGTTTTTAGATTTTAATACAAGTTGGTATGTGCTCCTATTCGCCTTTTTAGGCGCATGGGCAGTGCTACTGTTCGCAAGACGTCAATGGAAAGCAGTGCATGAAATGAAGGAGCAGGTGTTCTTGGCTCTTGGAGGCATGATTTCGCTTGCTATGATGGAGTTCTTCGCCGTCTCCACAGGACTTTGGAACTACACGCCTGGCAACTGGCCTGTGATTTTGTGGCCCACCTACTTCGCGGCAATTCTCTTCGGTTACCAACTGCTACGCTCGATTGAGGGCTTGCTGTTTCGGCGCTCAGCGGGTATGTAATTTTTTTTAACTATCCCCTCAATAATGCAATACGTTAGATTGCCTTGTTTGATGAAGAGTGGCGGCGTCTTGGCCGCTTGCCCCCAGTGCAAAAAGTGCAGATAATTATGGATATGACAAATGCCTGTGTCCACATCTGCGCCGACGGTATCCGCTAACAGAACCCTGGCATAAGCAAAAAGGACTTATCGAGCAACTCCTCGAAAGACTGCAGTTGGACAGAGACAATCGATAGGCGATCACATGGCAGATTAGCGAATTATGTGATAAGTTATGCTGTTGATTCGCAATAAGACCCCTCCTAAAGCCAGCTAATCTGACAATAGCAAGCAAACGTTTAAACCGAAAGTCGCATTATTATGTGCAGAATAACCGGAACTTTTTTCGATTATTTGTAACACATTGGAAGAAAAATTATGTCCCAAAGAACCGAAAGAATAAGTACTGAAATAAAATGTACGGAATGCGGGAAAACCGCAACCGTCCCCTTCAAGCCTACACCAGGCAAACCTGTTTATTGTAAAGAGTGTTTACCCAAACACGTTTCAAAACGATCTGACTCTCCAAGATTCGAAGGCGCTTCAAAGAGAGCATCAGAAAGCGGGTCTGAGAAACAAGCTTGGTCTAGACGTCGAACTGATTGGAAATAAATTCTTTTTACCTGACGGTTGCAGCGGCTAACTGAGCTTTAGCATTCTTGAGGTTTGGCAAAATGCTCAGCGAACCGTTCTTACCCAACCTCAGTTGTTTTTCGCCCCGGAAAACGCAGACCTGAGCGTTTTTTAGTTCTATGTTGTCTTCAACTGATATTGTGTTGATTTGTCCTTCCCAGAGGCACAATTTGATTTTGCCTGTGCCGTCTCCGACAACCGCGTTTACGACCATGACAGTGTTGCCAAATTGAGTGTGAACCTGCGCGGGTTTAGGCATCTCAAGAACTTCAGCTTTGAGGTTGACGCGTTTCATGCCGGCTCGAAGCTCTCGGATTTGGCTATAAATTGATTCGGTATTTTGTTTAGCGATTTTTTTGCGGATTTTCTCAGAACTCATCCAACTTTCAAAGGGGTTGTCTTTGCGGAGAAGAAATTCTTCGTCTACGCGGAACTGGGCAACCACGTCGTTGCCTCGGGTTATAAGGAAAATCGTTTCGTTTTTCATTTTGCCGCGGTATTCTACGGTTAAGTGACCGCATTTTGATTTTTCGTTTTTTCTAGCCGAAATCATTGCTTGGAAGACTTCGTTGGGGTAGACGCTGTATTTGACGGATAAGAGGGCAAGGTGTTCGCCCAAGGTGGATTTTTTCTGTCTCAACTTTCTTCTCTCAACGGATCGGGTTTCTGAGAAAAAGCAAAGGAGGACGCCTCGTTTTTCGTACTTTTTCTCGAAGTTTACGATATCTCACATACTATGCCCATCTGACTATATTAGTTTGACGATGAAGGAGACTTGAGCGATTGTTTTCTCATGTCGAATTGTGGCTGAGAAGCCATATTTTGTTACTTTTAAAGCACTTAATTTATAAGGGTGAATGACACGTTAATGGTGTAATGTGTAAAGACTAGTTTTTGCACATTCGAAAGTAGTAGGAGTTGAAATAGAGAAAATGTCATACGGTAACAGAGAGATGCACAAGGCAACTTGCGCCGACTGCGGAAAAGAATGCGATGTTCCTTTCAAGCCAGACGGTACAAGGCCAGTTTACTGCCGAGAATGCTACTCTAAACGAAGACCACCACGAAGATACTAAGCGCAAGCTTGAGCATCTTTTATTAACTCATTAGTTTTTTTTAATTTTTATTTTATCCATAATTTAATTTTACTGCGTTTAACGCTTTATTTCTTGCAGTCTGAGTGGGCTTATCAAATTGCTTTCCCCGATCCTCTTCCCCTTATATAAAGCAATTTGGTTATCAATACGTCAAGGAGCCCCACAGAAATGAAGCAGTTCCTCATCACACCTGCTATGGGTAAACGTTTAATCGCAAAAACCATTGCCAACCACCCCGCTGTACGCAATGCACTTCGAAACGGCACAGTCGTCATTGTGGCTGGAACAACCAACGGATATGTTGCTGAGGAAATTCTCAGAACCTACAAGATCGGCGGTGACTTCTCAAGGAGACACTTCTTCCGAGGTGTCACGCTACCACCAAACAAACCCGTCACCAATGAAGGGCGCTTAGAGGACGAAAACCAGTTCCCAGGCGACGTTGTAATCAGCAACGGTGTGTGGCATAAAGGTAAAACGATCAGCGACGTGGTGGACTCACTTAGGGAAGGCGACGTTATTATTAAAGGTGCAAACGCACTGGATTTGGAGCGCAAACAAGCAGCTGTTTTGATTGGTCACCCCAAAGCCGGCACCATCGGTCTTGCGCTTCCGGCAATCTTGGGACGGAGAGTCCGGCTTATTGTTCCTGTTGGACTAGAAAAACGAGTAAGTAGCGACTTATATGCCCTCTCTCTAAAACTTAATGTGCCTGGCGCTGGCGGATACAGGCTGATGACTCTGCCGGGCGAGATTTTTACAGAACTTGACGCGTTACGAGTGTTGACCGCTGCAGAGGTGGAGTTGGTTGCGGCTGGCGGCGTCTGCGGCGCTGAAGGCGCATGCTGGGTTGCGGTGACTGGGGAGCCTGAGCAGGAAGAGTTCGCTGAGCAAGTAGTTGCGTCGTTGAGTAATGAGTTGCCATTCACTGCAGACTTTCTTTAAGTAAAGCTGACTTCTATTCAGCCCTTCTCTAAGTAAGGCTGGGACTTTTTTGAGTGTTCGCGTTTTTTAGCCAAACTTTATTAGGCGGCTGGATAATCCATCCAGATAGTTTAGAGGTTAAAAGTCCATGAAAAACAAGATAATAATTGCGTTAGCTGCAATCATAACCATTGCAATAGTAGTCTCAGCGGCATTAATCTACATCGACATGAATCCACCAAACAACACCCAAGGCACAGTATCCGTCACTGACGACAACGGCTTCACCACCGAATTTGACACTGTTCCGCAAAGAATCGTTTCATTAGCACCCAGTAACACACAGGTGCTATACGCCATAGGCGTAGGCGACCGCGTCGTCGGCGTAACTGACTACGACAAATACCCATACGATTTCAGCGCCTGGATCGCCGCCGGCAACATGACCAGCATCGGAGGCTTCTCTACACCCAACTTGGAAACCGTAGCATCGCTAAACCCTGACTTGATTTTAGCCGCCAACATCCATGACTCCCTTCTCTCAAACCTCAGAGGCTTAGGCTACAAGGTACTCACCCTTAACCCCTACGACGTTGAAACTGTCTTTAACGACATTTTAATGGTCGGCAAAGCCACCGGCGCAGATCAAGCCGCCACAGCATTAGTTAACTCTCTGACCGCTGAAATGGACGAAATAGCCGACAAGATCGCCGCTTCCAACTCTGTTAAACCGCTGGTTTATTATGAAGTCTGGTATCCGCCTTTGATGTCCGCAGGCTCAACTTCCTTCATAAACGACGTGATCACACGGGCTGGAGGAATAAACATATTCGCAAACGAAAACCAGCAGTACCCCACCGTCAGTTCAGAGACTATTGTGCAAAGCAACCCAACAGTTATCCTGTTGCCTACTAACATGGGGGCTACAGATGAACCGCCTTTCTACGGAACCATTGACCAAGTAAAAGATAGACCTGGATGGAGCGTCATAAGTGCAGTGCAGAACAACCGTGTTGTCATCGTTAACGGCGACCTCTTCGCAGAAGCTGGACCAAGGATTGTCGAACAAATCGAAGTAGCAGCCAAAGCTTTGTATCCAGAAATCTTTAATCCAACCTAACCCTTTTTTTGTGGTTAATCTATGTCAATCGATCAAGTAGAAACTAAGTATTCCAAGCGTTCTTCCAAGTGGAAACTGATTCTGCTTGCTTTGATAGCTACGCTTGTAGTTGCTATAGTTCTATGCCTCAACATCGGTTTTGCGCCAATCAGCTTTTCAGAAATCCTAAACATATTGGCTAAGCAGATCCCTTTAGTTAACAACTCGGTAGATCCCTCAACAGTTTCCACAATTAATGAATCAATAATCATGCAGATTCGCCTTCCACGCGTTTTCGCAGGCGCTATTGTCGGCGCAGGCTTAGCAGCGGCAGGCGTCATGTACCAAGGAATTTTCAGGAACCCAATGGCAGACTCTTACCTTTTAGGCGCCTCAGCTGGAGCATCCTTAGCTTACACGTTAGCAATATTGTACTCGGGTTCTCTTGCAATGACTTTCTTAGGTACGGGCATCTTCCAGTTCGTCGCCTTCGCAGGCGCCGTTATAACGGTTTTTCTTGTTTATTTCATGTCAAGAGTCGGGAAAAAAGTCCCCATAACAACGCTTTTACTATCCGGCATAGTTGTGAACATCTTCTTACTGTCACTTCAAACAGTGTTTGAATTGCGATCAGGCAAAGAGCTCCACGGCATCGTCGCCTGGATCGCTGGAGGCTTCACTAACATAACTTGGATTAGCATCTACACGGTTTTCCCCTTCGTATTAGTGGGAACCATAATCGCCTACTTCTACACTAAAGACCTCAACATGCTATCTATGGGCGATGACACTGCGCAGCATTTAGGCGTAAACACTGAACGCGTTCGCCAGATTCTGCTTTTAATTGGCTGCTTAATAACAGGCGCCGCAGTTTCCATCAGTGGAATCATCGGGTTTGTGGGGCTAATAATTCCCCACATGACTCGGCTCGTGATTGGGCCGGACCACCGCATTCTGTTACCCACCTCCACGATTGTTGGAGCAATATTCCTCATACTCTGCGACTCTCTTGCACGTGTCGCCACGGGAGCATCAGAATTGCCTGTTGGAGTCATAACTGCTTTATCGGGGACCCCATTCTTCATCTATCTATTAAGAAGAAGAAAAACAATGTACTCACTTTAAGGATGAAAAAGAGAAAATGGTCTTGCTAAGCATCGATGGCGTCGAATGCCGCTACGGCTCAATTAAGATACTGGAAAACGTTAATCTTAACGTAAAAGAAGGCGACTTCGTGGGCATTATCGGACCCAACGGTTCAGGCAAAACCACCCTGCTCAAATGCATCAGCCAAACCCTCAAGCCACACAAGGGAACAGTGCTTCTAGACAAAACCGACATCTACAGCATCAAAAGCGTGGAGCTTGCCAAGCGGATGGCGGTTGTTCCACAAGAAAGCAATATAGGTTTCAGTTTCACCGCTTTAGACATCGTGCTAATGGGCCGTAACCCACACATGAAACGGTTCCAGATGGAAAGCGGCAAAGACATGAGCATCGTAAAGGAAGCAATGCTTAGAACCAACACTTGGCAACTTGCAGAAAGACCGATTAACGAGCTAAGCGGAGGCGAACGCCAACGCGTCATAATTGCCCGTGCTTTGGCGCAGCAGCCCACTGTACTGTTGCTTGACGAGCCCCTTACGCATCTGGACATGATTAACCAGCTGGAAATCATGGACCTCGTGAAAGAGCTTTGTATTAAGGAACGTTTAATTGTTTTAGCGGTCATCCATGACTTGAACTTGGCAGCACGATATTGCAGTTCCCTTCTGATGCTTAAAGGCGCCACAGTTTTCGCGGCTGGAACTGTAGAGCAAGCCTTAACCAGCAAGAACATAAAAAGCGTTTTTCGTGTAGACGCAATCGTACGAAAAAGCGCCGTAACAAACTCCCTATACGTTATCCCGCTTACACCACAGAAGATTTGCTCCCCACGGAACTGTTCCATCCACGTTATCAGCGGCGCAGGAACCGGAACCCTCACCATGAAGGCACTTGTAGATGAAGGCTACAAGGTGACCGCCGGAGTTCTCAACATGCTGGACACCGACTACGAAACCGCAGAACTCCTCAAAATTCCAACCGTGAGCGAAGCGCCCTTCTCGCCGATTACAGAGGAATCCAAACAAGCCCTACGGGAAATGATCAAGAGAGCCGCCATAATAGTTGTAACTTCTGTTCCCTTCGGTTACGGCAACCTCTCCAACCTCGAGTTGGCGCTTGAAGCAACAATACGGGGCGTAAAAACCTACGTGATAAACGAGATGCCCCTAGAAGGCCGCGATTTTACAAGTGGCAAAGCCACGACACTTCTGTCGGAGATGAAGCGGTACGGCGCAATTTTTGTAGATCACCCCTCAGAGTTGCCAACACTGGTTAATGCAACTCACGACGTCATAAAAATGCGGAAACCCAGCGCCCTTGACTCTGGACACTTAAAACGGGTATCGCCAGAACAGATTTCAACCAAATAGAACCAGAAGTGACTCAGCATGGATTTGATTGTTGGCGGAGGAAAATACGGCTGTTACGCTGCAAAGTATCTGCGGGAAAAAAAGAAAGGCTTCGTGATAGTTGATGAAAAAGAAGGATGTTTGGCTAACCAGAAATACAAGTTAGCAGCCTACGAACGTGCTACAGTTGAAGGGGAATACATCACGCTGGGTGGACTCCCAAAAGTGCTCCAATTAATTGACAGCTTAAAACCTGAATACGTTTTCCCAACTGCGCCAGTTCATATCGCCGCGGATTTAGCAAAAACTAAATACGCTTTGACTCCTTGGAATGAAGGCGTAGATTGTATCTTGTACAAGCTTCCACAATCTGTAATTTTGCATGGGGCAAGGGGCAAGTTAATTTTGAGTTTCAACCGAAACCACGACTGTCTAGACTTCTGTTCTATGCCTCAGGTTTGTCCCGCTTCAGGAGTAAAGAAACCCTGCACCATGACTAAACTCATGGAGTACGCTGCTCCCGACTCGTTTATCCTCATAAGCCATTCGATGGCTCCCGGTATGGGTGCACTAAAAGGCACTGAACTCCGAGAATTTTTTGACTGGGCAAAAACAAAAGACCAATTTGTGGTTGGAACCGCCTGTGACTGCCACGGCGTATTCTCCGCCTTTCGAAAGGTAGAAGCTAAGGAATAAGGTGGTTGCTATTCTCCACATGGTTAGCTGTTTTCTTTTTGCATAGTTCAAGCCCCAAAAGTTTCACGCCTCGCAGCCGGGACAATGAGACCATTAGGGCAGAAGCAACAATTCCTTCAACTATCCCTGTGGGAACATACCAAAAAAGCATAGTTGGCAATGTGACGCCTAAACCGCCGAGGTTACCCGCCATAGGGAAAAGTCCGATTTCTGAACCCACAGCAAACGCCGTTGCCGCATTAGCCAAAAACGAAGCGGTGAAAACGCCTAGGGCTAACCGTTTCGTGTTGAATTCTCTGCCAACAAACGCTTTCACAATGTAAAAAGACAACGCGCCGATGACCGCCATGTTAAATACGTTAGCACCAAAACTTGACAAACCGCCGTCGCCTATACCCGCTTGAATTATCAAGGTTATGGTCATGCTGATTAATCCGGCGAACGGTCCCAAAATCACTGCAGTGGAGGTTGCGCCTAGAAAGTGCCAGGTGCTTCCGCCCCCTGCGACTGGCAACTCAACTAGTTGGATGACAAAGAGCAATGCGCTGATAACAGCTATTAAGGGTATGAAAGATTGTGGCAGAGTTTTTTTGACGTTTATCCAAGCCCACACAAGAAAGCATCCCGATA
>Ga0105103_10000357_pt1 | contig 25901 bp, 20 predicted proteins | sample PPLLaktember2015_2_FD_79107 | JGI IMG/M metagenome (GOLD analysis project Ga0105103, IMG submission 79107) | Freshwater sediment microbial communities from Prairie Pothole Lake near Jamestown, North Dakota, USA - PPLs Lake P7 Core (6) Depth... | ecosystem: Environmental > Aquatic > Freshwater >...
GGCTTGGCCGAGCGCGACCGGCGCGTCTTCGGCGCGCTGCGCCGGCGTGGCATTCCGGTGGCCGTAGCCATGGCCGGTGGCTATGGCCGCCAGGTCTACAGCACGGTGGCAGTGCACCGCCGCACCCTGCAGGAGGCGCTGGACAGCTGGCGCCGCTGGCAGGCCACGACGACGATGGAACAATCTCCTGCCTGAACTGGCCCGCACTCCGCCTATGACCCAAGCACCCAGCCTCCATGACACCGCGGCCGTCGACGCCGCTATCGGTACGCGGCGCTCGGTGCGCGGCTTCCTGCCCACGCCGGTGCCGCGCGAAGTGGTCGAGGACATCCTGCGCGTGGCCTCGCGCGCACCGTCGGGCACCAACACACAGCCCTGGCGGGTGACTGCGCTCATTGGTGAGGCGAAGACCGCGCTGTCGGCCAGGATCCGCGCGGTCTACGACGACCCGGCGGCACTGGCCCAGCACCGGGAGGAATACGCCTACTACCCGACCGAATGGAACTCGCCCTACATCGAGCGGCGGCGCAAGGTGGGCTGGGATCTGTACGGCCTGCTCGGTATTCACAAGGTCGACAAGGACGGCATGCACCGCCAGCACGGCCGCAACTACGAGTTCTTCGGCGCGCCAGTGGCGCTGATGTTCACCATCGACCGCAGCCTGCGCCAAGGCAGCTGGCTGGATTACGGCATGTTCCTGCAGAGCATCATGGTGGCGGCGCGCGGCCGCGGCCTGGACACCTGCCCGCAAGCAGCCTTCACGCGCTTTCACCGCATCATCATGGAACACATCGGTGCGCCCGAAAGCGAGATGTTCGTCTGCGGCATGTCGCTGGGCCACGCCGACCCGCTGGCCGTGGCCAACCGGCTGGTGACCGAGCGCGAGCCGGTGGCCGGCTTCGCGCGCTTCCTGTCATGAGCGCGCGTGTCTTGGTGGCCCGCGCGGTGTTCGACGAGGTCATCGAGCGGCTGCGCCAGCACTTCGAGGTGCGGCACAACCAGGCCGACGAAGTCTGGCCGCAGGACGAGCTGATCCGGCGGCTGCAGGGCATCGATGGCGCCTTCGTCACCGGCACCGAGGCCATCGACACGAAGCTACTGCAGGCCTGCCCGCAGCTGCGCGCGGTGTGTTCGATGGCCGTGGGCTACAACAACATCGATCTGGCGGCCTGCACGGCGCGCGGCGTGCTGGTCAGCAATGCGCCGGACGTGCTGACCGAGACCACGGCCGACTTCGGCTTCGCGCTGATGATGGCCGCGGCACGGCGCATCAGTGAGAGCGAACATTTCCTGCGCGCCGGCCGCTGGACGCGCTGGGGCCACGACATGTTCGCCGGGGCCGACGTGCACGGCGCCACGCTCGGCGTGCTCGGCATGGGCCGCATCGGCCAGGCCATCGCGCGGCGCGGCGCGCTGGGCTTCGGCATGCCGGTGCTCTATCACAACCGTACGCGCCTGGTGCCGGAAATCGAAGCCCGGCTAGGCGCGCGTTATGTGCCCAAGGACGAGCTGTTGCGCGAAAGTGACCACCTCGTGCTCGTGCTGCCCTACGGGGCCGCCTCGCACCATGCCATTGGCGCGGCCGAGCTGGCGCTGATGAAGCCGACCGCCACGCTCACCAACGTCGCCCGCGGCGGCATCGTCGACGATGCCGCGCTGGCGCAGGCGTTGCGCGAGCGGCGCATCGCTGCGGCCGGGCTCGATGTGTTCGAGGGCGAGCCGGCCGTGCACCTGGAACTGCTGGCCCTGCCCAACGTCGTGCTCACGCCGCATATTGCCAGCGCCAGCCTGCCGACGCGGCGCGCCATGGCCCAACTGGCGGCTGACAACCTGATCGCCGGGCTTGGCGCCGGGCCGCAGGCCGGCCAGCCGCCGACCGCGCTGAACCCGCAGGTGCTGGGCGCGGCGCGCTGAATGGGCGGAACTGGCGCGGCTTTGCCCGGCTGCTCCCGGGCTGGCCAGATGCTGCCGCGGCCGAGAATCGACGGGAAGGGTGGGCAGCAGTCCCGCCCGGAGCCTGAGCGTGAACCTGCATCGCTTGATCCTTGCCGCAGTCGCCTTGCTGAGCATCGCCGCCTGTTCCGGGCCGCAAGTGCGCAGCGTGGGTAACGGCGGCGGCGCGCCGGCCTACGAGCTGCGCGGCACCAGCCTGGCTGCCCTCGAGGCTGAGGCTGCCCGGCTGTGCAGCCGCGGCTACTTCGTGCTGCGATCGTCGCAGAACGTGACCAGCCCTGAAGGGGAAGACAGCGCTGGCGCCCAGTTCCTGCTGGAGGCCGGTGCGTGGCTGTCCGGCATGCCCGGCAACCAGGCTCAGGCGACGGTGCTCTGCCGCGCCTGATCGCCCGCACCCGCGCGGCGAGGCTGGGGCGGGCGGGCTGAGACAATCGTCCGGATGAGTCAATGGCTGGTGCCTGGGCTGCTCGGGCTGATCCTGTTGCTGCTGTTGTGGCTGGCGCTGCGCCGCCCCGACGACCGCCCGTTGAACGCGCTCGGCGACAGCCTGCGCCAGGACGCCGAGCGGCTGGAGCGTGAACTGCGCACCGAGGTGCAGGACAGCGCGCGCGGCACGCGCCAGGAACTGGCGGGCACGATGTCGTTGTTCCAGCGGACGCTGCTGGCACAAAGCGGCGATGTCGCGCGCACGCAGAACGAGCAGATTGATTCCTTCCGCACCCAGCTGGCCGCCATGCAGCAGCAGGTGAGCGACGCGCTGCAGGGCGCGACGCAGGCGCTGTCGCAGCAGAGCCAGTCGGCCCGCGATGCCCAGGACGCGGCGCTGAAACGCCTGGCCGATTCATTGGGCGAACAGTTGCGAACGCTGTCCGAGGCCAACGAACGGCGATTGACCGAGGTACGCACGGCGGTCGAGACACGGCTCGGCGCGTTGCAGGAAGGCAACGAGAAGAAGCTCGAGCAGATGCGCGCCACCGTGGACGAAAAGCTGCACGCGACGCTGGAACAGCGCCTGGGCGAAAGTTTCAAGCAGGTGGCCGACCGGCTGGAGCAGGTGCACAAGGGCCTGGGCGAGATGCAGACGCTGGCGCGCGACGTCGGCTCACTGAACCGGGTGCTGACCAACGTCAAGACCCGCGGCATCTTCGGCGAGGTGCAACTGGCCGGTCTGTTGGAACAGGTGTTCACGCCCGAGCAGTACGCCACCCACGTGGCCACGGTGCCGGGCAGTGCGGAGCGAGTGGAATTCGCGATCCGCCTGCCTGGGCAGCGCGACGACGGCCAGCCGCTGTGGCTGCCGATCGACGCGAAGTTCCCCCGCGAGGACTATGAACGCCTGCTCGAAGCGCAGGAGCGCGCCGACCTGCCGGCCATGGAGACCGCCGCCAAAGGCATCGAGACGCGCTTGCGGCTGGAGGCCCGGACCATCCGAGACAAGTACATCGCGCCGCCGCACACCACCGACTTCGCCATCCTGTTCGTGCCGACCGAAGGCCTGTATGCCGAGGCGCTGCGTCGGCCGGGACTGGTGCAGGCGATGCAAAGCGAATACAAGGTCATGCTTGCCGGCCCGACCACGCTGCTGGCCACGCTGACCAGCCTGCAGATGGGCTTTCGCACGCTGGCGCTGGAAAAGCGCAGCGCCGAGGTCTGGGAGGTGCTGGGCGCGGTGAAGACCGAGTTCGGCAAGTTCGGCGAGGTGCTGAAGAAGACGCGCGAGAAGCTCAACCAGGCCGCGGACACCATCTCCGCAGCCGAAACCCGCACCCGGCAAATGGGGCGTGCGCTGAAGTCGGTCGAGGCGCTGCCCGAGGCGCGAACCCTGCAACTGTTGCCCGGCCTGCCCGACGACGAGCCCACCGAGGCGCCGCGTGCCTGAAGGGCAGGGTGCCGCGCCGGCCCGCTTCGGCCAGATGCTGCTGGCGCTGATCGTCGGCCAGATCGGCCTGCATGCCACCATGGCCGGCGTGCGCATGGCCGCGCCGCTGCAGTCGCTGCGCGAAGGCCACAGCGCCTGGAGCGTGGGCGTGCTGATGGCGCTGTATGCCGCCGCGCCGGTGCTGCTGTCGATGCATGCCGGGCGCATGGCCGACCGCATGGGCTACCACCGGCCGGTGCACATCGCCATCGGGTTGTCGCTGTTCGGCGCGCTGCTGGCGGTGGGCTCCACCTTCGTCGGCCCGGCAGCACGGTTCCCGCTGCTGTGCGCCTCGGCGGTGTTCGTCGGCAGCGGCGCCAACATGGGGTTGATCGTCATCCAGCGCCGTGCCGGCCAGGCAGTCAGCACCCCCACCGAGCGCATGCGCATGTTCAGCTGGCTGGGCATCGCGCCGTCGCTGTCCAACGTGGTCGGGCCGGTGCTGGCCGGCTTCATGATCGATGCCGGTGGCTTTCGCGCCGCCTACGCATTGATGCTGGCGCTGCCCCTTCTCACCTGGGGGTGTACCCGGTTCATCCCGCGCGAGCCGCAGGACGCGGCACCGGCCAATGCGTCCCAGGCGCCAAGTACGTGGTCGCTGCTGGCCGCGCCGGGGCTGAAGCGGCTACTGATCGTCAACTGGGTGCTGTCGGCCTGCTGGGACGTGCACATGTTCGCGGTGCCGATCCTCGGCTTCGAACGCGGCTTCAGTGCCGGCACCATCGGTCTGATCGTCGGTACATTCACGCTCGCCGTCAGCGGCGTGCGCCTTCTGATCCCGCTGTGGGCGCACCGCATCAGCGAAATCGCCCTGCTGCGCGCCGCCATGGTCGGCACCGCCATCGTCTTCGGCCTATACCCGCTGGCGCATTCGCCGTGGCTGATGGGCGGCTGCGCGGTGCTGCTCGGGCTGACGCTGGGCTCGGTGCAGCCGATGATCATGACCACGCTGCACCTGCTGACGCCCGCGGGCCGCTACGGCGAGGCCATTGCCATGCGTTCGATGGTGATGAACGCCTCCAGCACCGCCATGCCGCTGATCTTCGGCGCGGCCGGCACCTCGCTGGGTGCGGCGGCGCTGTTCTGGCTGATGGGCGGCGCAGTCGCCTCAGGGTCGTGGGTGGCGCGGCGCCTGCCCGGCGGCGCGCCGGCGTCGCCCTAGAAGCGAATACCTGCTGGCGCTGGCGGCACCACCGGCGTTGCCGCAGCGGGCGCGTTGCGTGCCGGCGCCGAGGCGGCGGCCGCTTGCGGCGCGGCGGGTCGCGGAATGCTTCGTTCCACCATCGGTGCGGCGGCGGGCGCCTGCCAGTTCTTGGGCAACTTTGATTCGCGCGGATAGCCGGCGGCATCCAGGTAGGAAGCCCATTCGTCTTGCGATAGACCGCGCAGGGCCTGAGAGCCGATGGTCAGCGATGGCACGGTGCGAGCGCCGAGCACGCGCTCCATGGCCGCGGCATCGTCGTTGCTGACGATCAACTTCTCGGTAAAGGGCACGCCGCGCTGCACCAGCATCTGGCGGCCGATATCGCAGGGCGGGCAATCGGCGGCGCTATACAGCGTCACCGGGTAGCGCGTCGCCGTCTGGCGAAGGTCGGCCGGCAGACCGTCCTGTGGCGCAGGTGCCTCGTTAACGCCGGAGCGGTTGATCGTGGTCACGCGCGCAGCGGTGTCGGTGGGCGGACGGTCGGTGTAGGTGATGCGGCCGTCGGGGCCGACCACTTTGTAGAGCGCGGCGGCGGGTAGCGTCAGGCCGACCAATGCAAGGGCAACCAGCGTCTGGCACCAGGCGGGCTTCGGGGAATCGGTTGCGGGTTTCATCGGTGGTGGGCGTCGGGCTCAGGCGGCATGTGGCGCAAGCGGGCAAGTGGACTCAGGCCATGCCCTGGTGGCGCAGCAGCGCATCGATGCGCGGCTCGCGCCCGCGGAAGGCCTTGAAGTTGTCGATCGCGGCACGGCTGCCACCGACCTCGAGGATCGTCTGGCGATAGCGGCGGCCCGTCTCGGGGTCGAACACACCGCTTTCCTCGAACGCGCTCCACACATCTGCCGACAGTACTTCAGCCCAACTGTAGCTGTAATAGCCGGCGGCATATCCACCGTCGAAGATGTGTGAAAAACTGTGCGCAAAGCGGTTGAATTCGGCCGCCGGCGCCAGCGCCACCTGCGAACGCACCTCGTTGGCCACCTGCGACAGGCGCGACTCGGCATCATGCTCGCGGTGGATGCGCAGGTCGAACAGCGCGAACTCCATGTGCCGCAGCATGCGCAATCCGCTGTTGAAGTTGCGAGCTGCCAGCAGCTTGTCGAACATCTCGCGGGGCAGCGGCTCGCCGCTGTCGACGTGGGCACTCAAGCGCTGCAGCACCGGCCATTCCCAGCAGTAGTTCTCCATGAACTGGCTGGGCAGTTCCACCGCGTCCCATTCCACGCCCGACAGGCCAGACACAGACAGCTCGTCCACCTGGGTCAGCAGGTGGTGCAGGCCGTGGCCGAACTCGTGGAACAGCGTCAGCAGGTCGTCGTGCGACAGCAGAGCCGCTCGGACCTGCCCGTCGCGCAGCACCGGTGGCGCGAAATTGCACACCAGGATGGCCACCGGCAGCTGCATGCCGTGCCCGTCGGGCCGCCGCCAGCGCTGCTGCGCATTGTCCATCCAAGCGCCGGCATGCTTGCCTGGCCGAGCACGCAGGTCCAGGTAGAAGTGGCCGATCGGTACGCCGCCGCGGTGCAGGCTGTAGAAGCGCACGCTGTCGTGCCAGACAGGCGCGCTGTCGGGCCGAATCTCGACTTCGAACAGTGTCTGGGCAATGTCGAACAGGCCTTGCAGCACACGCGGCTCGGTGAAGTAGCGGCGCAGCTCGGTGCTGCTGAAGGCGTAGCGCGACTGCTTCAGCTGCTCGGCGGCGAAGGCCATGTCCCAGGGCTGCAGCTCGGTCAGGCCGAGTTCGCGCGAGGCGAACTCGCGCAACTCGGCCAGATCGCGCTCGGCAAAGGGCCGGGCACGCTGCGCTAGGTCGGCCAGGAAGTGATGCACCTGAGCGGCCGATTCGGCCATCTTCGGCACCAACGACAGCTCGGCATAGCTGGGGTAGCCGAGCAGCGCCGCCTGCTCTTGGCGCAGGGCCAGCAGCTCACGCATCAGCGAGGTGTTGTCCAGGTCAGAATCGCCCAGTTCGCTGGCGCGGGTGACATGCGCACGGTACAGGCGCTGGCGCAAGGCGCGGTCCTGCGCATGCTCCATCACCGGCAGGTAGCACGGGTCGTGCAGCGTCAGCCGGTAGCGCGCTCCGGGCTCGCCGGCCGGCCCTTCGATATGAGTGGCGGAGAGTACGTCCTGCGGCACGCCGGTCATCTCGGCCGCGCTGGCAAGGTAGGCATAGCGGTCGGTGGCGTCGAGGACATTCTCGCCGTAGCGCTGCTGCAGCTCGGCAGCGCGCTCCTGGATCTGCGCGAAGCGCTGACGTGCCGCGCCCTGAAGTTCGGCGCCACCGAGCACGAACTCGCGCAGAGTGTGCTGCAACGCCTGGCGCTGCGCCGGCCTGAGCGCATCGGCCGTGCTGGCGATCTGCCGGTACTTCGAGTACAGGGCCGGATCCGCGCCAAGGCGTGTGTAGAAATCGGTAATGCGCGCAAGCGCGTCGTGGTAGGCCCCGCGCAGCGCCGGCGTGTCGACCACCTCGCACAGGTGGGTGACTGCGCCCCAGGCCCGGCCCAGGCGTTCGATCGGCACGTCGAGCAGCAGCGCCAGGGCTGCGTAGTCAGGCGGTACCGGCTCGCTTGCGGCCTGGGCCAGCGCGCTGTCGGCGGCGGCCAGCAGCGCATCGACGGCCGGTGCCACGTGGCGGGCTTCGATGCGGTCGTAGGCCGGCAGGCCCAGCGCCTGCAGCAACGGATTGGAATCGACGGAATCGCAGCGCAAGGCGTCAGGCCACGGCACGCTCGGCAGCCTCGAGCGTGTTCACCAGCAGCATGGTGATGGTCATTGGCCCGACTCCGCCGGGCACCGGCGTGATCCAGCCGGCCACCTGGCGTACCGCCTCGAAGTCGACGTCGCCGCAGAGCTTGCCGGCATCGTTGCGGTTCATGCCCACGTCGATGACCACCGCGCCCGGCTTGACCATTTCGGCGCACAGCACGTTGCGCCGGCCGACAGCGGCGACGACGATATCGGCCTGGCGCGTGTGCACGGCCAGGTCGGGGGTGGCGCTGTGGCACACGGTGACGGTGGCATTGGCCTGCAGCAGCAGCAGCGCCATCGGCTTGCCGACGGTGTTGCTGCGGCCAATGACCACCGCATGCTTGCCACGCGCATCGACGCCGGTGCTCTGCAGCAGCTTCATGCAGCCGTAGGGCGTGGCCGGACGCAGCCCCGGCAGGCCGGCCACCAGGCAGCCGGCCGAGTGCACAGAGAAGCCGTCCACGTCCTTGGCTGTGGCAATGGCGGCGATGACCTTCTGCGGGTCGATGTGGCGCGGCAGCGGCAGTTGCACCAGGATGCCGTGCACGTCGGCATCGGCGTTCAGCGCAGCGATGCGCGCCAGCAGTTCGGCCTCGCTCAGGTTGGCGTCGTAACGCTCGAAAATCGAACGCACGCCGGCATCGTCGCAGGCCTTGATCTTGTTACGCACGTAGACCTGGCTGGCTGGGTCGTCGCCGACCAGGATCACGGCCAGCCCGGCGGGGCTTCCTCGCTCGCGCAAGGCGGCAGCCCGGGTGGCGACTTCAGCGCGCAGCGTGCGGGACAGGGCTACGCCGTCGATCAGCTTGGCAGTCATGGGACTTCAGCGCGAGGGCTTCGCGTTCGCAGGCAGGCCGGCGGCCCGGGTCAGGCCTTGGTTTGCGCGCCGAGGGCGATCTTTAGCAGGTCGGCCACGGTATTGGCATTGAGCTTTTCCATGATGTTGGCGCGATGCGCCTCCACCGTCTTGATGCTGATGCCCAGGTCGTCGGCGATCTGCTTGTTCAATCGTCCGGCGACGATGCGCTCCAGGACCTGCGCCTCGCGCGTCGTCAGCCGGCCAAGCAGCGCGTCGCGACTGGCCTGCTCCTGGTGCTGGCTGAATGCGCTGCGCGCCTGCTCGAGCATGCGCTCCACCAGGCCCAGGAGCTCGTCCTCCTTGAAGGGCTTCTCGATGAAGTCCATCGCACCCTTTTTCATCGTCGTCACTGCCATCGGCACGTCGCCATGGCCAGTGATGAAGACCACCGGCAGCGGGCTCTTGCGTTCGAGCAGCCGGTCCTGCAACTCCAGGCCGCTCATGCCGTCCATGCGGATGTCGGCGATCAGGCAGGCTACCTCGCGCGGGTCGAAGCGCGACAAGAAGGACTCCGACGAATCGAAGCACTTGACGCGGTAGTCCTTGCCTTCTAGCAGCCATTGCAGCGAGTCACGCACGGCCTCGTCGTCGTCGACGACATAGACGGTGCCCTTCTTGGGGATCAAGCTCATTCAGGAGGCCACGGTGGTGTTCGGGTTGGGATCGCGCTGCGACTCGACTGGCGGGCTCGTGGACTCGCCGCGGACGGGGACTTCGACCGGCAGGGTGAACGAAAAACGGCACCCGGAAACGGCCTCGCCATTGTAGAGGTTCTGCGCCCGCATCCGGCCGCGGTGCGACTCGATGATGGTGCGGCACAGCGACAGGCCGATGCCCAGGCCTTCGGCCTTGGTCGAGAAGAAGGCCTCGTACAAGCGCTCGATGACCTCGTCCTTCAGTCCGGGGCCACTGTCGGTGACGCTGAACTCGATGACGCCGCCTTCGTCCGGCGTGTGCCGCGGTACCACGCGTAATTCGATGCTGCGCCGCGAGGCCGGCAGCTGCGCGCTGTCGATGGCCTCGGCTGCGTTCTTCAGCAGGTTCATCAGCACCTGCTCAATCAGGATCGGGTCCACCTCCAGCGCCGGCAGCCGCTGCGCGACATAGGTGCGGATGGCCACGTTGCGACGGCGCAATTCGATTCCCGCCAGTTCGACCGCGTCCTCGACGATCTGCCGCGCATGCGACGGCTGGCGCTGCGGTTCGCTCTTCTTCACGAAGGCGCGGATGCGGCGGATGATCTGGCCAGCGCGCTCGGCTTGACGCGCGGTCTTGCGCAGAGCGGCCAGGAGGTCGGGCTTGTCGATGGAGTCGGCATCGACGCGCGAGACCATGCCGTTGCAATAGTTGGTGATGGCCGTCAATGGCTGGTTCAGTTCATGGGCCACCGAGCTGGCCATCTCGCCCATCGTCACCAGACGGCTGGTGACCTGCGCCCGATCGGCCTGCTGTGCGGCCTGTTCCTCGGCGCGCAACCGCGTCGTGATGTCTGTCGCGATCAGCATCTGCGCCAATCGGCCGTCGGTCCACTGCAGGTAGCGCGCGCGCACGTCGAACCACTTCTGCAACGGCGCGACAAACACCTCGCGCGGGTTCGAGCCGGATTCGGTGAGCTCCTGGGTCGGCAGGCCGGACAGCGCATCGGTCATGTCCTCGGCGTCGGCGACGAAGGCCGAGCTGTCCAGGTTACCGGTGAGCAGTGCATGGCCACCGGCATCGGCGCCGAACCACAGCCGGTAGGAGCGGTTTGCGAACAGCAGTTCGCCCTGCGGCACCGACAGCACCGACACCGACGCGTCCAGTCCTTCCAGCACGGTGGTGAAGCGCTCGTGCGAGGCGGACAGTTGGTCGCGAATGCGCTTGGCCTCGGTGATGTTGGTCATCGAGGTCATCCAGCCGGTCTGCTGACCGCGCGGGTCGATCAGCGGCGAAACGTACATGCGCGCGTCGAACAACGAGCCGTCCTTGCGCATCACCCGCACCTCGATGCCGCCGGCCGGGCTGCGGCCGCTCAGCTCCTGCTGCAGCAGGCGGGTCATCTCGTCGATGCGGTCTTGCGGCCAGTAGGGGAAAGGCGGCGCACGGCCGACCAGCGCCGCCTCGGAGAAGCCGGTCATCGCACAGAACGCGGCGTTGACGTAGGTGATGCGGCCTTCCAGGTCCATGGCGCGCATGCCGGTGAGCATGGAGTTTTCCATCGCTCGGCGGAAGTTGGTCTCTTGCACCAGCGCCGACTGGATCTGCGCACGCCGGCGCAGATGGCGCCAACTGCCCAGCAGCATCCACACTGTCAGCACCGACAACGCCACCACCATCCAGAACAGCGTGTTGCTGATCAGGCCGATCGAGGTGCGGTAGCCCTGGCCGCGCAGCAGCAGGCCGTTGACGGTGGGCGCCAGCGGCAACTCGTAGACGATCGGCGTGCGCTGGCTCAGTTGCTGGCCCGGCATCGGCGTCACGGTGCCGGCCAGCACACGCTGGTGGTCGTCGACCACGCTGGTGCTGTGGCGGTTGGTGGTGTCAGGCGGCACGAAGTGGCGCAGCAGGGCTTCGACCGAGTACTCGACCATCAGGTTGCCGGCGAAGGTGTTGCGCGCCACCAGCGGCACGTGCATCTGGAACACCGTCACGCCCATGTGGTCGACAAAGGCGCGGGAGTACACCGGCTGGCGCATGTCGCGAGCCTGCACAAAGGCCAATTCGGGTGGGTTCTTCGATTCGGCGTTGGGCAGCGACGGGTCGGTGGCGTCGTTGCCCGGCGAGCTCTCTTCCCGGTACAGCGTGGCCCATCGCCCGGCCTTGCGCTTGCGGCTGACGTCCAGCCAGGCCAGCTGCGTCACGGCCGGGCGTTCGCGCACGAATCCCTGTGCCTGGCCGATGAAGTCGTCGATGTCGGTCTCGCGTCTGACCAGTTCACTGGCCATGCGAACCAATTGCTCCTGGTTCTCGATCAGGTGCAGGCGCAACTGCTGCTGGACGATCTCGGTGTCACGTTTCAGCGATTCGGTCTCGCGCTCGACTTCCTCGTTGCGCAGGTACCAGAACGCGGAAATGATGGCCGCCAGGAACAGCAGCACAGACACCAGCGGTGCCAGCGTGACGAAACGGTCCTGTCGCGCCGCGGGCTGATGCACCCACCAGCGACCCAATAGACGCCGGACTCGCTGCCAAGCCGTCGACAGGGCAGAGGTGTTGGCGAGCGTGGATGCCATGGCTCGGATTATCGGAGGGCGGCCCCACGCTATGGTGAGGCTTCTGGTTGACCGTTGTTATTCACAATATGAAATCACAAAGCGCAATTTGAAATACTGTTAAAGGTATGCGACACTGGATGCAACTGCAAGAATGTTCGTTCAACCTATAAAACTGGAGACGCCATGTCCGCCTTGCCCGACTCCGTTCGCGACGCCGCCGGCAACGATTCCGACGCCCAGGAGACCCGTGAATGGCTGGATGCGCTGGCCGCGGTCATCCAGTCCGAAGGGCCCGAACGTGCGCACTTCCTGCTCGAGCGCCTGATCGAGGAGGCGCGCCAGATCGGCATCGACATGCCCTTCTCGGCCAACACCGGCTACGTCAACACCATCGAGCCGGCCGACGAGGAGCGCAGCCCCGGCAATCTGGAGCTCGAAGGCCGGCTGCGTGCCTACATGCGCTGGAACGCAATGGCGTTGGTGGTCAAGGCCAATCGGCTGGAGCCGGCCGACGGGGGCGACCTGGGCGGGCACATCAGTTCCTTTGCTTCGGTGGCGCACATGTTCGCCGCCGGCTTCAACCACTTCTGGCATGCCGAGAGCGACGGCCACGGTGGTGACCTGCTGTACATCCAGGGCCACAGCGCGCCGGGCATCTATGCGCGCGCCTACATGGAAGGCCGTCTGACCGAAGAACAGCTGGTCAACTTCCGCCAGGAGGTCGACGGCAAAGGCCTGTCGAGCTACCCGCATCCGAAGCTGATGCCGGAGTTCTGGCAGTTCCCCACCGTGTCGATGGGCCTGGGTCCGCTGATGGCCATCTACCAGGCGCGTTTCCTGAAATACCTGCATGCGCGAGGCATTGCCGATACAGCCAAGCGCAAGGTCTGGGTGTTCTGCGGCGACGGAGAGATGGACGAACCCGAATCGTTGGGCGCCATCGGCTTGGCGGCGCGCGAGAAGCTGGACAACCTGATCTTCGTCATCAACTGCAACCTGCAGCGCCTGGACGGCCCGGTGCGTGGCAACGGCAAGATCGTGCAGGAGCTGGAGGGCGAATTCCGCGGCGCCGGCTGGAACGTGCTCAAGCTGCTGTGGGGCAGCAATTGGGACCCGCTGCTGGCGCGCGACAAGGAAGGTGCGTTGCGCAAGATCATGATGGACACGCTCGACGGCGACTACCAGGCCTTCAAGGCCAACGACGGCGCCTTCGTTCGAAAGCATTTCTTCGGCCGCGACCCGAGGACGCTGGAGATGGTGGCCAAGATGAGCGATGCCGACATCTGGGCGCTGCGTCGCGGCGGCCACGACGCGGCCAAGGTCTACGCCGCCTTCCACGCCGCCAACCGCCACCACGGCCAGCCGACCGTGCTGCTGGTCAAGACCGTGAAGGGCTGGGGCATGGGCGGCGCCGGGGAGGGCAAGAACACCGCGCACCAGACCAAGAAGCTCAGCGACGACGACATCCGCTACATCCGCGACCGTTTCAACATCCCGATCAGCGACGCCGACCTGCCGAAGATCCCCTTCTACAAGCCGGCCGACGATACGCCGGAGATGAAGTACCTGCACGAGCGGCGCAAGGCGCTGGGCGGCTACCTGCCGCACCGGCGCACGAAGGCCGACGAGCATTTCACCGTGCCCTCGCTCGAGACCTTCAAGCCGGTGCTCGAGGCCACTGCCGCAGGCCGCGAGATCAGCACCACACAGGCCTACGTGCGCTTCCTGAGCCTGCTGTTGCGCGACAAGGCGCTGGGACCGCGCGTGGTGCCGATCCTCGTGGATGAGGCGCGCACCTTCGGCATGGAGGGCATGTTCCGGCAGATCGGCATCTACAACCCTGAAGGTCAGAAATACACGCCGGTCGACAAGGACCAGGTCATGTACTACCGCGAGGACAAGGCCGGGCAGATCCTGCAGGAGGGCATCAACGAGGCCGGCGGCATGAGCAGCTGGATCGCCGCGGCCACGTCGTATTCCACGAACAACCGCATCATGGTGCCGTTCTTCGTCTACTACTCGATGTTTGGCTTCCAGCGCATCGGCGACCTGGCCTGGGCCGCAGGCGACATGCAGGCGCGTGGATTCCTGCTCGGCGGCACCAGCGGCCGCACCACGCTCAACGGAGAAGGCCTGCAGCACGAGGACGGCCACAGCCACATCCTGGCCGGCACCATCCCCAATTGCGTGAGCTACGACCCGAGCTTCGCGCACGAGGTGGCAGTGATCCTGCACCACGGCCTGAAGCGCATGGTCGAGAAGCAGGAAAACGTCTTCTATTACCTGACGCTGCTCAACGAGAACTATGCGATGCCGGGGCTGTTGGCCGGCACCGAGGAACAGATCATCAAGGGCATGTACCTGCTGGAAAAGGGCGCCTATCCCGCGGCCAAGGGCGCCAAGGCGCTGAGTGTCAACCTGCTGGGCAGCGGCACTATCCTGCGTGAGTCGATCGCTGCGCGCCAGCTGCTGGCCAGCGACTGGGGCGTGTCGGCCAATGTCTTCAGCTGCCCGAGCTTCAACGAGCTGGGCCGCGACGGGCAGGACTGCGAGCGCTGGAACTTGCTACATCCGGCGGAGAAGGCGCGCGTGCCTTTCGTCGCCCAGCAGCTCGAGCCGCATGCCGGCCCGGTGGTCGCCTCCACCGACTACATGAAGAACTATGCTGAGCAGATCCGCGCCTTCATTCCCAAGGGGCGCGCCTACCGCGTGCTGGGCACCGACGGCTTCGGCCGCAGCGACTTCCGCAGCAAGCTGCGCGAGCACTTCGAGGTCAACCGCCACTACATCGTCGTCGCCGCGCTGAAGGCCCTGGCCGACGAGGGCGCGCTGCCGGCCGCCAAGGTAGCCGAGGCGATCAGGAAGTACCGCATCGACACCGAGTGCGTGAACCCGCTGGTCGCCTGACCCTGAACAACAACAAGGAGACGAGCATGGCCCTGGTGGAAGTCAAGGTACCGGACATCGGCGACTTCAAAGATGTCGAGGTCATCGAGCTGCTGGTCAAGCCCGGCGACATGGTGAAGGTGGAGCAGTCGCTGATCACGGTCGAAAGCGACAAGGCGTCGATGGAGATTCCCTCGTCGCATGCCGGTGTGGTCGTGGAAATGAAGGTCAAGCTCGGTGACAAGGTCGGCGAAGGCAGCCTGCTGCTGATGCTGCAGGCCGACGCTTCGGAATCGGCCACTGCCCCGGCCGCGGCGCCCAGCGCGCCTGCAGTGGTTGCACCGCCCGTGGCCGCAACCGCCGCCCCGGTAGCGGGCGGCGGCCTGGTGGACATCGTCGTTCCCGACATCGGCGACTTCGACGAGGTGGCGGTGATCGAGCTGCTGGCCCAGCCTGGCGATGCCATCAAGCTCGAGCAAAGCCTGATCACGGTGGAATCCGACAAGGCCTCCATGGAGATTCCGTCCTCGCATGCCGGCGTGCTGAAGGAGCTGAAGGTCAAGATCAGCGACAAGGTGTCCAAGGGCAGCCTGATCGCCGTGGTGCAGGCCTTGGGCGCGGCTGCGGCCGTGCCGGCTGCCGCTGCAGCCCCGGTAGCCGCGGCGCCCAAGGCCGAGCCACCAGTCGCGGCGACGCCGGCCTCGGTGGCGGTGGCCGCTGACCAGCCGACGACGCCCAGCGCCACGCTGCCGCATGCATCGCCGTCGATCCGCCGCTTTGCGCGCGAACTCGGCGTGCCGCTGGAGCAGGTCAAGGGCAGTGGGCCCAAGGGCCGCATTACGCAGCAGGATGTACAGGGCTTCGTCAAGTCGGTCATCGCCCAGGCCTCGGCGCCGAAGGTTGCGGCGCCTGCCTCCGCAGGCGGCGGCATCCCGGGCCTGCTGCCCTGGCCGCAGGTGGACTTCGCCAAGTTCGGACCGGTCGAGCGAAAGGACCTCAGCCGCATCAAGAAGATCAGCGGCGCCAACCTGCACCGCAACTGGGTGCTGATCCCGCACGTCACCAACAACGACGAGGCCGATATCACCGAGCTCGAAGCCTTGCGTGTGCAGCTGAACAAGGAAAACGAGAAGTCCGGCGTCAAGCTGACGATGCTGGCCTTCGTCATCAAGGCCGTGGTCGCGGCGCTGAAGAAGTTCCCCGACTTCAACGCCAGCCTCGACGGCGACGCGCTGGTCTACAAGCAGTACTTCCACATCGGCTTTGCGGCCGACACGCCCAACGGCCTGGTCGTGCCGGTGCTCAAGGACGCCGACAAGAAGGGGCTGCTGCAGATCGCCACCGAGATGGCCGAGCTGTCGAAGAAGGCACGCGACGGCAAGATGGGCCCGGCCGACATGAGCGGCGGCTGCTTCAGCATCAGCAGCCTGGGCGGCATCGGCGGCACGCACTTCACGCCGATCATCAACGCGCCGGAGGTCGCGATCCTGGGCCTGTCCAAGGGCTACCAGAAGCCGGTGTGGGACGGCAAGGCCTTCCAGCCCAGGCTGACGCTGCCGCTGTCGCTGTCGTATGACCACCGCGTCATCGACGGTGCGTCGGCGGCGCGCTTCAACGCCTATCTCGGCGCGATCCTGGCGGACTTCCGCCGCGTGTTGCTGTAAGGGGCCGGCCATGGCACTAATCGAAGTGAAGGTCCCGGACATCGGCGACTTCAAGGATGTCGCCGTCATCGAGCTGCTGGTCAAGCCGGGCGACAAGGTCGTGCTGGAACAGAGCCTGGTCACGGTGGAAAGCGACAAGGCGTCGATGGAGATTCCGTCATCGGCGGCAGGCGTGGTCAAGGAGCTGAAGGTCAAGATCGGCGACACCGTCAATGAAGGCTCGCTGCTGTTGTTGCTGGAGGTCGAAGGCGTGGCTGCTGCGGCTGCGCCGGCCGCGGCCCCTGCGGCGCCACCCGCCGCCGCACCCGCGGTGGTTGCGGCCCCGGCCGCCAGCTATGCCGGCGGCGCCGACCTGGAATGCGACCTGCTCGTGCTCGGCGCCGGGCCCGGTGGTTATTCGGCCGCCTTCCGCGCCGCCGACCTCGGCCTGAAGGTGGTGCTGGTCGAACGTTATGCCTCGCTCGGCGGCGTCTGCCTGAACGTCGGCTGCATCCCCAGCAAGGCCTTGCTGCACGTGGCCGCGGTGATGGACGAGGTCAAGCACTTCGCCGACCTGGGCGTCAGCTTCGCCGCGCCGGTGGTGGACAGCGCCAAGCTGCTGGCGCACAAGAACAAGGTGGTGGGCAAGCTCACCGGCGGCCTGGGCGCGATGGCTAAGATGCGCAAGGTGACGGTGGTGCGCGGCTACGGCAGCTTCATCGACCCGCAGCATGTGCAGGTCGAAGAAACCACAGGCAGCGCGCAGGACAAGACCGGCAAGACGCAGACCATCCGCTTCAAGCAGTGCATCATCGCCGCCGGTTCGCAGGCCATGCGCCTGCCCTTCCTGCCCGACGACCCGCGCATCGTCGATTCCACTGGCGCGCTCGAGCTGCGCGCCAGCCCGAAGCGCATGCTGATCGTCGGCGGCGGCATCATCGGCCTGGAGATGGGCACCGTGTATTCGACGCTCGGTGCCCGGCTCGACGTGGTCGAGATGCTCGACGGGCTGATGCAGGGCGCCGACCGGGACCTGGTCAAGGTGTGGCAGAAGATGAACGCGCCGCGCTTCGACCACATCATGCTGAAGACCAAGACCGTCGGCGCGCAGGCCACGGCCGACGGCATCCTGGTGAGTTTCGAAGGCGAGGGCGCGCCGAAAGAGCCGCAGCTCTACGACCTGATGCTGCAGGCCGTGGGCCGCAGCCCCAACGGCGGCAAGATCGGAGCCGACAAGGCCGGAGTGGCCGTCACGGACCGCGGCTTCATCCCGGTGGATGCGCAGATGCGCACCAACGTGCCGCACATCTTTGCCATCGGCGACATCGTCGGCCAGCCGATGCTGGCCCATAAGGCGGTGCATGAGGCGCACGTGGCTGCCGAAGTGGCGGCCGGCGACGGCAAGGCGATGTTCGACGCGCGGGTCATTCCCAGCGTGGCCTACACCGACCCCGAAGTCGCCTGGGTCGGCCTGACCGAAGACGAGGCCAAGGCCAAGGGCATCAAGCTGAAAAAGGGCCTGTTCCCATGGACGGCGTCGGGACGGGCCATCGCCAACGGCCGCGACGAAGGTTTCACCAAGCTGCTGTTCGACGCCGAGACGCACCGCATCCTCGGCGGCGGCATCGTCGGCACCCATGCCGGCGACATGATCGGCGAGGTGGCGCTGGCCATCGAGATGGGTGCCGACGAGGTAGACATCGGCAAGACCATCCACCCGCACCCGACCCTGGGCGAAAGCATCGGCATGGCGGCCGAAGTCGCCCACGGCAGTTGCACCGACCTGCCGCCCGCGCGCAGGTAGTTTCGCCCCGCGGCGCCCAGAACAGCCTGCACTTGGCACGCTGGGCGGGGCTGAGCAGGCATCGGCGCTCAAGTCGGCCGCCGGCCTGTCGAATTCGCTGCAGAAGGAACGACCGGCCGCCGGCCGGCAGCGCCTGCGAGGGCCTTGCGATTGCCAAGCACTTCAGCCTGTTCGCCTCGGGCAGGCCGGCAACTCGCCGCGGCTGTTGTGCGTGCTGTACGCCGGCGATCTGGCAAAGCAATGTGGCTGCCGCGCCGGCCCGATGACAAGAGCTGCTGGCGATGGTGCGCGCCGACCGCGTCCTTTAAGCGAAGATCGCAGGTGATGATGACCTTGATCCGCCAAGTCTGGCTCATGCTCTTCGGCGCGTTGCTGTTCGCTTGGGTCGGTGGCGTGGCCACGCATGCGTTGGTGGTGCGGCAGTCGCTGGGCTTGCAGCTGCAGGTGCGCAATGACGACAGCGCCATGATGCTGGCGTCGGCCTTGTCGCGGCAGCAGGGTGACGCCGCGCGCATGCAAGGCGTCGCGGCAACGCAGTTCGACACCGGGCACTACCTCCGGCTGCGGCTGCTGCGCGACGATGGCGGCCTGATTTTCGAGCGTGAACTGCCCGAGCGTCCTAGCGAGGCGCCGCGCTGGTTCGTGCAGCTTCTGCCGGTTCACGCTCAACCCGGGCTGGCCGAGGTGTCCGACGGACCGCGGCCGCCGGGCCGGCTGCAACTGTGGAGCCAGCCCGGCTGGGCGCTGGATGCGTTGTGGAACAGCTGCCTGCACATGGCCGCCTGGCTGGCGGCGCTGGGCGGACTTGCGGCGGCGATCGCCGCGTGGGCAGTGCGCGCCTGGCGGCGGCCGCTGGACGCCACGGTCGCACAGGCTCAGGCGCTGCAGGAGCGGCGCTTCGTCATTGCGGACGAGCCTCGTGTGCCCGAGCTGCGCCGGCTGACGCGCACCATGAATTCGCTGGTGCGCAGGCTCCAGGCCGTATTCGAGCACCAGGCCGCCACCCTGGAGGCAATGCGCCTGCAAGCCCATGCCGATGCCTTGACCGGGCTATCGCAGCGCCGCCATTTCGTGGCGCAGCTGGACAACGCCCTGCGCGCCGAGAACCATCGCGGCGCCGGTCTGCTGCTGGTGCGGCTGCGCCACCTGGAGGCGATGAACCGGCGCATCGGCCATGATGCGAGTGACCGACTGTTGGCCGCGCTGGCGCAGGTGTTGCAGTCCTACCCGCGCAATGTCCGGGGTGCACTGACGGGGCGGTTGAACGGCTCCGACTTCGCCTTGTATCTGCCCGCATCGGGCATGGTTGAGGAAAGCGCCCGCTCGTTGCTGGAAGCGTTGCGTGCCGCGCTGGCCACGGTCGACCCCGAGGCCGACCTGGCCGTCGGCGGCGCCGAGTTGCCGCAGCCGTGCAGCGCGACGGCCGCGCTTTCGCAGGCGGATGGCGCGCTGGCGCAGGCCGAAACCGCGGCTGCGTTCGCGATGTGCATCGCGCCGGCCGCGGCGTCGGACACGGCGGTGCGTGGCGAAGGCGTCTGGCAGGCCCGGCTGGCCGCCGCGCTGCGCTTCGGCCGTGCCCGCTTGATGGAGTTCGAGGTGCGCGACGCGCGGGGTGAACTGCTGCACCTGGACTGCCCGATGCAACTGCAGCTGGACACCGAAGGCCCCTTCGAGCCGGCGGCGCTCTGGCTGGCGATGGCCGTGCGCTGCCGCCTGGTGGATCAGGTCGACCTCAGCGCCTTGGACCTGGCATTGCAGGCCATAGGTGGAGATGGGCGGCCGCGCTGCGTGAACCTGGCCGCCGCGTCGCTGGCACAGGACGGCTTCATCGCCGACGTGCAGCAGCGGCTGCAGTCCTTGCCGCAGGCCGCGTCGAAGCTGTGGATCGACGTCGCCGAAGGCGCCGCTTTGCAACCGCGCCGCCTGCGCGATGCCATCGCGGCATGGCGCCACCTGGGCGTGCGCGTCGGCCTGGAGCATGCCGGCACGCGGCTGCGCGAATTGTCGCGGCTGCATGCGCTGGGCGTGGACTACGTCAAGATCGATGGCGCCTTCTTGCAGGGCGTGGCTGTGCAGCCCGAGGTGCGCGAGCTGGCGCGCGGCCTGGTCACGCTGCTGCGCGGCATGCAGGTGCAGATCCTGGCCGAGGCGGTGCTTGACGAGGCCGACTTGGCGGCGCTGTGGGAGCTGGGCTTCGACGGAGCCACCGGGCCGGCGGTTGGCCGGGCCTGATCAGCCGATGTCGGCCACGTGCAGATCGAATCGGCCGAGCTTGCGATCGGCAAAGTAGCGCTGCAGCGTCTCACGCACGGTACGAAAGGCCAGCTGCTCCCAGGGGATCTCGTGCTCGTGGAACAGCTGCGCCTCGATGGTCTCCGGGCCGGGGTCGAAGCGCGTGTCCTGCAGCCGGGCACGGTAGAACAGGTGCACCTGGCCGACCCGTACCACGTTGAGCAGCGCGAACAGCCCCTGCAACTCGATGCGCGCGCCGGCTTCTTCCACGGTCTCGCGCACCGCGCCCTCGGCCGTGGTCTCGCCCAGTTCCATGAAGCCGGCCGGCAGCGTCCACAAGCCGTAGCGCGGCTCGATGTTGCGGCGGCACAGCAGCACCTGCTCGCCCCACACCGGCACCGTGCCCACCACGTTGAGCGGGTTCTCGTAGTGCACCTCGCCACAGGCGGTGCAGATGGCGCGGTCGCGGTTGTCGTCGGTCGGCACGCGGTAATGTGTGGCAGCGCCGCAGACCCGGCAGTGCTTGATGCGGCGCAGGTCGAACATGCGCTGCAGTTTAGCCGGCCGGCGCGCGTGGCATCATCGCTGCGCCTGCCCCACGGCGCTGCTGAACCTGCCATCGAGGACCTGCCATGAGCTTCGTGCTGACCCCTCCCGCCCAGACCGTCGTGCCCGTGGCCGACGGCGTTCGTTTCCGGTGCACCGCGTCTACTGCGTCGGTCGCAACTATGTCGAGCATGCGATCGAAATGGGCCACAGCGGCCGCGAGCCGCCGTTCTTCTTCCTGAAGCCTGCCGACGCGGTGCTGGCGGTGGCCGATGGCCAGACCGGTCAGATGACCTACCCGAGCCTGACCTCGAACCTGCACCACGAAATCGAGCTGGTCGTAGCCATCGGCCGCGGCGGGCGCAACATCGCCGCGGCCGATGCCGCGCAGCACATCTGGGGCTACGGCATCGGACTGGACATGACGCGCCGCGACCTGCAGAACGACATGAAGAAGCAGGGCCGCCCCTGGTGCATCGGCAAGGCCTTCGAGCAGTCGGCGCCGATCGGCCCGATCCACCCCATCGCGCGCACCGGCCGGCTGGGCAAGGGTTCGATCACGCTGCATGTCAACGGCGAGCTGCGCCAGAAGGGCGACCTGGCCGACCTGATCTGGAGCGTTGACGAGATCATCGAGCACCTCAGCGCGGCCTGGCTGCTGCAGCCCGGCGACCTGATCTACACCGGCACGCCCGCCGGTGTGGGCGCGGTGAAGCGGGGCGACCTGATGGAAGGCCGCATCGAAGGCCTCGGCGCGCTGCGCGTGGCCGTCGTGTGACCACGGGCCGAGGAGGGCCGCCATGGAGCTGTACAACTACTTCCGCTCGTCGGCCTCGTACCGGGTGCGCATCGCGCTGGCGCTGAAGGGTCTGAGTTACGACTACAAGGCGGTGCACATCGCCAAGAACGAGCAGTTTGCCGAGTCCTATGCCGCGGTGTCGGCGGCACGGCTGGTGCCGCTGCTGCGCGACGGCGACCGGGTCATCACGCAGTCGCTGGCGATCATCGAATACCTCGACGAGACCCACCCGCTTCCCGCTCTGCTGCCGGCCGACGCGCTTGGCCGCGCGCGGGTGCGAGCGCTGGCGCAGGACGTGGCCTGCGAGATCCATCCATTGAACAACTTGCGGGTGCTGCGCTACCTGGTCCATTCACTGAAGGTCTCCGAGGAGGACAAGGATCGTTGGTACCGTCACTGGGTCGAGACCGGCCTGGAGGCAGTGGAACGACAGTTGGTGGCGCAGCCCGCCCGCTATTGCCACGGCGACACGCCGACGTTGGCCGATTGCGTGCTGGTGCCGCAGATCTTCAATGCCCAGCGTTTCAAGTGCCGCACCGACCATGTGCCACAGGTGATGCGGGTGTTCGAGGCCTGCATGCAACTCGACGCCTTCGAGAAGACCCGGCCCGAAGCCTGCCCGGATGCGTTCTGAGCCGCAGGCCACGCTCGCGGCCGGCATGCTGTGGCCGCAATGGGAGGTGGCGGCGCGTGTCGGCGCGGTGATGAGCACCCGCACAGGCGGTGTCAGCCTGGCTCCTTGGGACAGCCTGAACCTGGGCGTGGCCGTTGGCGACGATCCGACGGCCGTGGCCGAGAACCGGCGTCGCTTCGTGGCCTTGACCGGCGCGCAGCCGCTGTGGCTGAACCAGGTGCATGGTTGCACCGTGGTGCAGGCCAGCGCCTCGCTGACGGCCAGGGAGCCGCCCAAGGCCGACGCCGCGTGGACCGACGAGCCGGGCGTGGCCTGCACCGTGCAGGTGGCCGACTGCATGCCGGTGCTGCTGGCCGCGCCCGGAGGCCGGGGCGTGGCGGCGGCCCACGCCGGCTGGCGCGGCCTGGCTGGCGGCGTGATTGAAGCCGCCCTGGCGGCACTGTGCACGGCGGCGCGCTGCGATCCGGCGCAGGTGTCGGCCTGGCTGGGCCCGTGCATCGGACCACGGCGTTTCGAAGTTGGCGCGGACGTGCTTCGGGCTTTCGGGCAGACGCCGGGCACCGTGGACCCGCAGCGCTTCATGGCCAGCGTGCCGTCGGCCGGTGTGCCGCGCTGGCTGGCCAACCTGCCGCAACTGGCACGCGATCGGCTGGTGCAGGCGGGGGTGCACAGGATCAGTGGCGGCAGCTGGTGCACCGTGGAGCAGCGCTCACGGTTCTTTTCCTACCGGCGCGACGGCATCACCGGCCGGCTTGCCGCGGCCATCTGGATCCGCCGCTGACGTGGCCTGCTGCTGCGCCAGCGCACGACGCCTTGCGCTGCGGCGCATCGGCGTGCCCATCACGTAGAGGACGATCGACAGCGGCAACACGCCGTACAGCACGAAGGTGAAGACTGCGCCAAGCACGGTGCCGTCGGGCGCGAGTGCCTCGACGAGGGCCATCATCAGCACGACATAGATCCAAGCCAGGGCAACCAGGTGCATGGGCAGTCTCAAGCAGTGGGCGACGGACAATGCCGGTCAGGCTGCGCTAAGCTTTGCGCGCAAGAATCGCGACCAGAACAAAATGTCGGTGACGTTGGGCCTGTCCCCGTGGCCACCGACACGACAAGGAGACCCCGATCATGCCGAAATCCAATGCCTTCCTGCCGGATCTGGGTTCGCAGGCCATGACTGCCAGCATGGGGGATGCCTTGAAGAGCCTGGCGGGGCTGAAGATTGCGCAGGACGCAATGGTGCAACTTCAGCGTGAGTATGTCGACGGTGCCACTGCGTTGTGGAACCGCACGCTGCAGGGCATGGCACCCAACGCTGCGGCCGCACCCGCACTGGACGACCGTCGCTTTTCCGCCAAGGAATGGGTCGAGAACCCATCGGCAGCCTACACCGCGCAGATGTACCTGCTGAATTCGCGCGCGCTGATGAAGATGGCCGAGGCAGTCGAAGGCGATGCCAAGACCAAGGCGCGCATCCGTTTCACGGTGCAGCAGTGGATCGATGCCATGGCGCCGAGCAACTTCCTGGCGCTGAATCCCGAGGCGCAGCAGTTGGCTCTGAAGACCCAGGGCCAGAGCCTGGCCGCCGGCATGCAGCTGCTGATGGGCGACGCCGGAAAGGGTCATCTGTCGCAGACCGACGAGTCGGCCTTCGAGGTGGGTCGCAACGTGGCCACCACCGAAGGCGCGGTGGTGTTCGAGAACGAGCTGTTCCAGCTGATCGAATACAAGCCGCTGGGCGCCAAGGTGCACGAACGTCCGATGCTGATGGTGCCGCCGTGCATCAACAAGTTCTACATCATGGACCTGCAGCCCGAGAACTCGCTGATCCGCCATACGGTGGAGCAGGGGCACCGGGTGTTCGTGGTCAGCTGGCGCAACCCCGATGCGTCACTGTCCGACAAGACCTGGGACGACTACATCGAGCACGCCGCCCTCCGCGCCATCGACGTGGTGCAGGAGCTGACCGGCGCAAAGACCATCAACACGCTGGGCTTCTGCGTTGGCGGCACGATCCTGGCCACCGCGCTGGCCGTGCTGGCCGCGCGCGGCCAGCAGCCGGCGCAGTCGGTGACGCTGCTGACCACGCTGCTCGACTTCAGCGACACCGGCGTGCTCGACCTGTTCGTCGACGAAGCCGGCGTCAAGCTGCGCGAGATGACGCTGGGCGAGAAGGCCCCCGCCGGCCCGGCGCTGCTGAAGGGCCAGGAACTGGCCACCACCTTCAGCTTCCTGAGGCCGAACGACCTGGTCTGGAACTACGTGGTCGGCAACTACCTGAAGGGCGAGGCGCCGCCGGCCTTCGACCTGCTGTACTGGAACGGCGACGCTACGAATCTGCCTGGGCCGATGTACTGCTGGTACCTACGACACACCTACCTGCAGGACGATCTCAAGCAGCCGGGCAAGCTCACGGTGTGCGGCGAGAAGCTCGACCTGTCCAGCGTCAAGGCGCCGGTATTCATCTATGCGTCACGCGAGGACCATATTGTTCCCTGGATGGCGGCCTATGCCTCCACGCGCATCATGAGCGGCAAGAAGCGCTTCGTGCTCGGCGCGTCAGGGCATATCGCGGGGGTCATCAATCCGCCGGCGAAGAAGAAGCGCAACTACTGGACCAACCACACGCTGTCTTGCGACGCCGATGCCTGGCTCGCCAGCGCCACCGAGGTGCCGGGCAGCTGGTGGCCTGACTGGTCGGCCTGGCTGAAGCCGCTTTCCGGCGCGCTGGTCGCTGCGCCCAAGGCGCCGGGCAACCGCAAGTACCCGCCGATCGAGCCCGCGCCCGGACGCTATGTCCGGCAGAAGGCCTGAATGCGCAGCAACTGTACGGCCCGTGGGGCCTTCAGGGCGAACCCGGTTGACGATTTGTCGCCGCTGGGGGAACCTACCGATCACAAACCAAGGAGATGAGCATGGCAGAGAAAGTGGCATACGTGACTGGCGGCATGGGTGGCATCGGCACCGCGATCTGCCAGCGTCTGGCCAAGGAGGGTTTCACCGTCATCGCCGGCTGTGGCCCGACGCGCGACTGGCAGAAGTGGCTCGACGAGCAGAAGGCGCTGGGCTACAGCTTCCACGCCTCTGTGGGTAACGTGGCCGACTGGGAATCGACCGTTGCCGCCTTCACCAAGGCGCGCGAGGAGCACGGCCCGATCGACGTGCTCGTCAACAACGCCGGCATCACCCGCGACCGCATGTTCCTGAAGATGACTCCCGACGACTGGAAGGCGGTCATCGACACCAACCTGAACAGCATGTTCAACGTCACCAAGCAGGTGGTGCCAGGCATGGTGGAGAAGGGCTGGGGCCGCATCATCCAGATCAGTAGCGTCAACGGCGAGAAGGGCCAGGCCGGTCAGACCAACTACTCCGCCGCCAAGGCCGGCATGCATGGCTTCACCATGGCGCTGGCGCAGGAGGTGGCCAGCAAGGGCGTGACGGTCAACACCGTCAGCCCGGGCTACATCGGTACGGA
>Ga0105103_10000358_pt1 | contig 25833 bp, 17 predicted proteins | sample PPLLaktember2015_2_FD_79107 | JGI IMG/M metagenome (GOLD analysis project Ga0105103, IMG submission 79107) | Freshwater sediment microbial communities from Prairie Pothole Lake near Jamestown, North Dakota, USA - PPLs Lake P7 Core (6) Depth... | ecosystem: Environmental > Aquatic > Freshwater >...
ATGAGCATCACGGCGGACGAACATGCGCGCCTGGATGAAGCGGCCAGGCTCGCGGCGTATGAGAAAGCCCTCCACCGTGCTGTGCTTGGAACCCGCACAGCCCCTTCCGCCGCCGCGCATCTTGAATTGCGAAAGGTCTTTCATGTTTCGGACGCGGAGCATGCACAGATCGAAACGCGACTGCTCGGCGAGTTCCGAAAGACGAGGAAGAAGCCAAGCATCGTGATCATCGACGATGATGTTCGGCTGTTGGAACTGCTCGCGCAGGCGATCGGAGATGCCGGATTCGAAGTGATGGCCGTGCCCACGTCGGACGAAGCATACGCGCTGATGCGCAAACATCGGCCCGACCTCATCCTCTGCGACATCAACCTGGAAACATCGACAATGGGGGGATTCTCATTCTATGAGAAGGTGCAGGAGGTCCCTCATCTGCAGGACGTTCCGTTCGTCTTCCTCACCGGGCTCACGGACGAAGTTTTGGTACGGGCAGGAAAAGAGTTAGGAGTTGACGACTACCTGATGAAACCGATCTCCCAGCAACTGCTGATCTCGACGCTCAAAGGGAAGCTCAAGCGCTACCGCCAATTGCGAACTGCTGCACCGACGAACGCGGCCGCATGATCATCCAGTAATCAACAATCCGCAATCGTCTTCCCTACTCCACCACCCACGGTTCAAGCAGCTTTCCCGCCATCCCGTCGAGAAACCGCGACGGCTTGGTCAGGATGAGTCCGCTCTCCCGGTCATAGATGTTCATCGGATAGGTGATGATGAGATGGTCCTTCGCGCGCGTGCACGCCACATACATCAACCGCCGTTCCTCTTCCATTTCTTCGTCGCTCCCGGCGGCCCGCATCGAGGGGAATCTCCCCTCCAGCGCGTAGATGATGAACACCACCTCCCACTCGAGTCCCTTCGCACTATGGATAGTGGAAAGCGTCAGATATTCCGTTTCCGGACCAGGGGATGTGATGTCGGCGATACTCTCATTCGGGGGCTCCAATGCAAGGTCGGCAAGCAGTTCCTCCACGGATCGGTACCGCTCGGTGATATTCTGGAAGGTCTCGAGGTCCTTCTGCCGCTTGAGGTGGTCCTCGTATCGCCCGCGCATGAGCGGCTGATAGTAGCGAAGGATCCGTTCGGTCTTCTCAGCGGGTGAGACGGTGGGTCCGGCGACCTCCTTGAGCACCTCGAAGAGCGAGCGGACGCTGTCCGGATAGTTCCCGTAGTCCATCCAGAATTTCGTGGTTGCCGTCACGGCTTCCTTGTACTCCGTCGCCAATCCGACTCGCCGCTTCTGGATATCATCGATCACCTTCTCCGCTGTGCGCGGACCGACGCCATCGATGAGCAGGAGGATGCGGTTCCATGCGACGACATCCCTCGGATTGTCCATCACGCGCAAATAGGCGACAACATCCTTGACGTGCGCCGTCTCGATGAACTTGAATCCCCCGAATTTGAGGAACGGAATGTTCGCCTTCGCCAGCTCGATCTCCAGATCGAATGAATGGAACGAGGAGCGAAACAGCACGCTCATACGCTCGAGCGGAACGCCCTGTTCGCGGAACTCCAGGATCTTCTGGACCACATAGCGGGACTGCATGTTCTCATTTTCCGCGCTGACAAGCTGCGGAAGCGAACCGGCGGAGCGCTTGCTATAGAGGGATTTAGTAAACAAGGGAAAGCAGGGAATTGTTGATCTGTGATTTGGGATTATTGATTGAATAGCACCTGTTATTGCCGTTTCAGGATCTCGTTGGCGAGGTTGAGGATCTCCGGGGTGCTGCGGAAGTTCTCTTCCAGCTTGATGACCCTGCAGCCCTGATATTCCTCGTCAAACGAAAGGATGTTCCGGATGGTCGAGCCGCGGAATGAGTAGATGCACTGGGCATCGTCGCCGACAACCATCACATTTCGGTGACGCGACGAGAGACTGCGGACGATGTCCGACTGCAGCCTGTTCGTGTCCTGGTATTCATCCACCATGATGTACTTGTAGCGATCGGCCAGCGTGTTCCGGATCGCCTCGTGCTCGCGCAGAAGCAGCGCAAGATTCAGCAGCAGGTCATCATAGTCCATCAAATTGTGTTCGCGCTTGTAGCGCACGTAGGCCTGATGCAGCGCCGCGATGTCCGCCTCCTGCTCCACATACTGGGGATAGTCTTGCGCGAGCAATGCGTTCAGCGGCGTGACCGTATTCAGCGAGCGGCTGTAGAGGTCGTACAACGTTTCCTTGCGGGGGAAGCGTTTCTCTTTCGTGTCGAACTTCATCCGGGTCCGGAGGAGATTCACGACATCCTCGGCATCCGTTTGATCGAGGATCGAGTAGTTCGCTTCGTAGCCGAGCACGGAGGCGTACTTCCGGAGGATGGTGTTCGCGAAGGAGTGGAAGGTCCCGCCGGACACCTGTTCGCAGCGGCTGTCGAGCAGCACTGCCGCCTTGCGGAGCATCTCCTGTGCCGCTTTCCGCGTGAACGTCAGGAGCAGAATGGCATCCGGTTTCACGCCAAGTTCGACAAGGTAGGCAACGCGGTACACGATGGCACGGGTCTTCCCCGTCCCGGCCCCCGCAATGATCAGATGCGGACCGTTCACGGAGGTCACGGCCTCATACTGCGCCTCGTTCAGTTCACCCCTATAGTCGATGCGCAGGTGGGATGGCTGGACAAGATGGAGATGGTCGCCAGGGGGCGTTTTGAGCGTGAACTTCTTCATACATGTGGAAGATACGCCAAATTGGAGCAACAAGAAATTCGTCTTCTTGAGTTTAGGGCAAAAACGCGTTACGTTTCAAGAAATTTTCTATTGACAGACCCTGACGACCATGAATATCCTTGTTCTCAACTGCGGCAGTTCTTCGCTTAAATTCCAGATCATCCAAACCGACCTCGCAGCCATTGAAATCGACGGCGACAAGACCCTCGCGAAGGGACTGATCGAGCGGATCGGATCACAATCGCTCGTCACGCTCCAGGCGACCGGCAAGGCGGCGGTCAAGCAGGCAGCTCCGCTCCGGGACCATCGGCAGGCACTCGACTTCATCATCCGGTGGATCATCAATGCGGACACCGAGATCCCGGGCATCCAGGCACTTTCCGACATCCATGCCGTCGGCCATCGCGTGGTGCATGGTGCTGAACGCTTCACGAAATCCATGATCATCGACGACACGGTCATCCGCGGCGTCGAGGATTGCATCGACCTCGCTCCGCTGCATAATCCCGCGAATCTGAAGGGTATCGCGGCAGCGCGTGAGTTGCTCGGCGCCGGTGTTCCCCAAGTCGCGGTCTTCGACACATCCTTCCATTCGTCCATGCCGGAGACCTCCTTCCTGTACGCGATCCCGTATCAGCTCTATCGCCGCCACAAGATCCGCCGGTACGGATTCCATGGCACATCGCACCGCTACGTCGCACACCGCTACCGCCAGCTCACCGGCACGTCTCGTGAACAAACGAACATCATCACGGTCCATCTCGGCAATGGATGTTCTGCATGCGCGATCAAGGAAGGTTCTTCGTTCGACACGTCCATGGGGCTCTCGCCGCTGGAGGGGCTTGTGATGGGCACTCGCGGCGGGGACATCGACCCGGCCATCCTCGAGTACCTGCACTTCAAGGAGGGCATGTCGATGACCGACATCGACAACATGCTCAACAAGCAATCCGGGCTTCTCGGCATTTCCGGATTGACGAATGATATGCGGGATCTTATCGCCGAGGCCAAGGAGCATCAGGACCGCCGCGCCACGCTCGCGATCAACATCTTCGCTCAACGCGCGAAGAAGTACATCGGCGCGTACCTCGCCGAGATGAACGGCGCCGACGCGATCGTCTTCACCGGCGGCATCGGCGAGAATGCGTCGATCATCCGGCAGCGCATCTGCACTGGCCTCGACTGGCTTGGGCTGACGATCGATGATCCGTTGAATATGCAGATGGTCGGCGGCAAGGAGGGGCTCATCAGCACTCCCGAGTCTCGCCTGAAGGCCTATGTCATTCCAACGAACGAGGAGTTGCTCATCGCGCGCGACACGGTCCGTTGCGTCCAGGATGCGCCGAGAAAATACTAGCAGTTCGGAATTCGGAACTCGGAGTCCGGATCGTGCATGTCGGTGATCAAACCACTCCGCACTCCCAACTCCCAGTTCGCAACTGATTCATTGTCTTTGAGGAGTCTGATGTCGTCTTCGAATCACCGTTCTTCGTCAGCCAACCATCTTCCCGTCCGCCTCCGGGCTCTCGCCGCCAATCTCTGGTGGACCTGGAATCCCGAGGCTCAACAGATCTTCAAAGAACTCTCCCCGCTCGTGTGGCGCTATTCGAATCACAGCGCCGTCGCCGTGATGCAGGAAGTCTCGGATCAGGAACTCGCAGCGCGATTGCAGGACCCGCCGTTCGCGAAACGGGTCCGCGCGGTCATCGAGGAATTCGACGAGTACATGAGTCCGGCCTCCACCTGGGTCTCGCGCCATGCGCCGGCATTGAAGGATCCGGTCGCCTATTTCAGCGCCGAATTCGGCCTGCACGAGTCGCTCCCCGTCTACTCCGGCGGACTCGGCGTCCTCGCCGGCGACCACACCAAATCCGCGAGCGACCTCGGCCTTCCGTTCATCGGGATCAGCCTGCTCTATCGCCAGGGATATTTCAAGCAACGCATCAACCCGCACGGTTGGCAGGAGGAACTCTATCCGACGGCGACGCCGGAATCGCTCCCCCTCGAGCTCATCCTTCAACCGGAAGGGGGACGCCTTCTGAACTCGGTGGAGATCGGGCACAGCACCGTCTTCTTTCAAACGTGGCGGCTCCGCGTCGGTCGTGCAACGCTGTATCTGCTCGACACGAATCTTCCGGAGAACGAATCGCACTACCAGGGACTCACGTCAACGGTCTACGGCGGGAACATTGACACGCGGATCGGACAGGAGATCGTACTCGGAATCGGCGGCACCCGGTTCCTGCAATCCATGGGCATCCGCCCTTCCGTGTACCACATGAATGAAGGGCACTCGGCATTCCTGACCCTAGAGTTGTTGCAGCGTGAACTGAAGAATTCCAGGAACAAAGAGCAGGCCGAGCAGCGGGTCAAGGCGTCCTGCATTTTCACCACACACACACCCGTCCCCGCCGGTCATGATCGGTTCAGCGCCGATCTTATGCATCACACGCTGGGACGGTTCTGGAGCGCCAGCGGTCTCTCGTTCGACGACTTCCTCGCCTACGGCCGGGTGAACCCCGCCGACGGCAACGAGCAATTCACAATGACCGTCCTCGCGTTGAAGATGTCCCGCGCTGCGAACGGCGTCAGCGAGCTTCATGGACACGTCAGCCGAAATATGTGGAAGGAACTGTACGGGGCCTCGCGGGAAGAGGAAGTCCCCATCGGGCACGTGACAAACGGCGTGCATACCCCCGGATGGGCGACGCACCATGCGCATGTCTTCTGGAACCAGCGGCTCGGATTCGACTGGACCGACAAGCTGATGGAACCGTCGTTCTGGCAGAAACTCACAAACGACGGCCTCGCCACCGACGAAGAGATCTGGGCGCTTCGGTACACCTTGCGGCGGGACCTGGTGGAATTCGTGCGCCGGCAGCAATTCGAGTTCTTCCAACGTCTGAACGTCGAATCTCCGCTCGACACCGCGCATGTGCTCTCCCCCGACGCGTTGACCATCTGCTTCGCCCGGCGCTTCGCCACCTACAAGCGCGCACCCCTGATCTTCCGACAGCTCGAAACGATCATCCCAATCCTCAAGGATCCGCAACGCCCGGTCCAGTTGATCTTCGCGGGCAAGGCGCATCCGCGGGACAATGAAGGAAAACGGTTCATCCAGCGCATCATCGAAATGACGCGGCACGCCGACCTCATCGGGCGGGTGGTCTTCGTCGAGAACTATGACATGAACGTCGCCCGGCATCTCGTCTCCGGGGCCGATGTGTGGCTGAACAATCCCCGGCGTCCGCTGGAGGCGAGCGGCACGAGCGGGATGAAAGTGTTGATCCATGGCGGCCTCAATCTGAGCATCCTCGACGGATGGTGGCGGGAAGGTTTTGACGGCACGAACGGGTGGTCCATCGGCACGGACGCCCATGCCCCCGAGCCAGAAGCGCAGGACGAACAGGACTTCGCAGACCTGCTGCAGACGCTGACCCAGTCGGTCATTCCGGAGTTTTACGACCGGGACGCCCAGGGCGTACCCCGACGGTGGGTCGGCCGCATCCGCCATGCCATGGCAACATTGATCCCGCGGTTCAGCACGGATCGCATGGTTTCGGAGTACATCAACAGCTACTATCTCGACCGTTCAAGGCGCGGTTGACATTCACCATGCCCCTGAATATCTTTCACGATTGAGTAACTCCCGACCCCGCTAGGAACTCGCATGCAAGACCCTTCGGAAAGCGCTCAGCGAAAACTTGCCGCGATCATGTTCACGGACATCAAAGGCTTCTCCAAGAAGATGGCCGAGGACGAGACGCGCGCGTTCGAACTGCTCAAGATGCACGACGCCATCATGCGCGTGCTGGTGGCGAAATTCGGCGGCACGGTCATCAAGTCGCTCGGCGATTCGTTCATGGTCGATTTCGCGAGCGCCGTGAACGCCGTCAAGTGCGCCGTCGAAGCTCAGAAGCGGTTCTGGAACTTCAACCGGGACAAGGATGAGTTCGAGCGGGTCGAGATCCGCATCGGCATTCACCTGGGCGACGTGCTGGTCCGCGAAGACGATATGATCGGCGACGGCGTCAACGTGGCATCGCGGGTCGAAGCGATCACGGAGCCGAACAGGGTCTGCATTACGCAGGAAGTGTATATGCAGATCCGCAACAAGTTCCCGATCCAGGTGTTCGAGATCGGACCGATGCACCTGAAGAACATCCCCGAGCCGGTGCAGGTCTATGAGATCATCATCGAGAGCATCCCCGAGCTCTCGACGCCGTCCGAATCCGCGATCCAATTCTCCAAACAGCATGGCATCGAGGTGTCTTCGGCGCAGGCGGCGGCGCGCGAAGCGGAGGAAGCAAAGGAAGCGAACCGCGTCGAAGAGGCGCGCAAGCGCTCTGAGCGCGAGCAAGCGGAAGCGGAGGAATCACGGCGCAAGAAGATCGAGTCGCATTACGCCCGCGCGGAGGAGCTTGTGCGTCAGGGCAAGCCCGAAGAGGCGGAGCGTGAACTCGCCGAGATCTACAAGCTCGAGCCCGCGCTGCAAGAGGCGAAGAATCAGCGGCGCCAGGAAGAAGAGGCGCGCGAGAAGCTGGCCCAGGAGCAGATCGCCAAAGCCAAGGAGTTGATGAAGGCGAAGCAGCTGAATGCAGCGGAAGCCGCGATCAACGAGATCTTTCGGATCTCCCCCCTGCACGTCGGCGCGCAGCAGATGCTCCAGCAGATCGAGGACGAACGCTACCGCATCGACGAGGAAGAACGGCTCGAGAAGATCGGCAAGGAACTTCACGTCCCGACGGAGGACGAGCGCAAGATCGAAGAGCTCCTGGAGAAGGCTCGCCACGAACTCGAGATGGAACAGTTCACCGAGGCCATCTTCACGCTGCGCGAATTGTTCCTCATCGACCCGAACCACTTCGCCGCGCGCCGGCTCGAGGAGAACATCCGGCAGGCAGAGCAGGCGAAGCAGGAACTCCTGCGACTGCAGGCGTTTCAGGAAGATGAGATCCGTCGACGCGAGGAACTCGACCGGCTTCGGGCCCGGTTGGCCGCCCACCGGGAACAGGCGGTCCATGTCGAGGAGATCGAAGCTCGGAAGATCAATTACAAACTGATCGGACAGGTCGCCGGCGGGATTCTCCTCGCGATCCTGCTCCTCGTTGTCGCGCCGCGCGTCTTCCGGATGATCGTCCCGAAGACCGCTTCGATCGCGCTCATCCAGTTCCAGGCAACTCCATCGGATTCTCTGGGACGGATGATGAAGGATGCGATCCCGATGCTGCTCATCGACGACCTCGCGCGATGCGACAACATCACGGTCTACGCCACGATCAGCACGCTCCCGTTTGACGCCAGTCCGGCCAGCTTTGAACGCATTGCCGCACAACTGAAGACGGAGTACATCCTGACGGGGTCCATCGAACCGTCCGGTGACCGTCGGAATATCAGTTACTCCCTGTACGATGTCCAGGGACAGGAATCCGTTCTGTCCGGGAAGAAGGAGATCACGATCCTGAACGTTCCGAAGTTCCGGGGTGAACTGGTGCGCTCGCTCCTGGACGAACTCGAGATCGTTTCGCCATTCGCTCCACCGACACTCACCACGCAAAGCGCCGAGGCCTACGAACTGTACCTGCAGGCCTTGTGGCTCATGCGCACGGGCACGTATCTGAACACCTTCCGCGCCGTGGACGCCCTTCGCCTCGCGTTCGGGTACGATGAGAATTTCGCGGACGCGTATGCGCTGTTCGCGCAGGCGGCCATCCGCATCTACGAGAGCCGCGAGGAGGAGAGCGACCTGGAGGGAGCCACAGAGGCTGCCCAGCGGGCACTGAAGCTCTCCGCCGACAATGCAGACGCGCTGCTGGCGATGGCGCAGGTGCATCGCTATCGGAAGGAATACGAGAAGGTGATCCCGGAACTCGAGGCAAGCCTTGCCGCCCAGCCGGGGAAGGCAGAAACCTACCGGGAACTCGCGCTCATCTCCATCATCGGCGGGAACATGGACGACGCAGCGCGCTTCGTTCAGACGGCCATTTCACTCGACCCGAAGAATCCCCGCATGCATCACGCGCACGCCATCGTTCTCCATTTTGCAAAGGACTTCGAGGGAGCCGCAACCGCGTACTCCCAAGCGATCAATCTCGGCTCGAACGATTCCTTGCTGACGGTGAAGCATCTGCTTAATGCATGGCTTGAGGCCGGTTCGACCGACCGTGTGGTTCGATTCCTCGAGGATCTGAACCGGATCTCCCCCAAGGATTACCGGTTCCACTACTGGATCGGCCGCGCCTATCAGTTCGCCACCAGCGTGAGCAGCTCGCAACAATGGTTGGAACAAGGGAAAGCATTGACGCAGGATGCGATCGACTCGCAGCCGAACGATGCGCTCGCGTTCGCGTACGGCGGCCTTATCCTCACGCGGCTTGGACGCTTCAACGACGGCGAGGTCGCGGTCAAGCGGGCGCTGGAGCTGAGGCCTTCCGTCGAGAATCAATATCGCCTCGCGAACATGTACGCCCTGCAACGGGACAAGAAGGAAGAGGCCATTGCGGCGTTAAAAGAAGCGATCTCCCGAAGGTTCGACTTCGTTGAGATCTTGAATCCCGATTTCCGCATGCTCGCCCGTGAACCCGAATTCTCGGAAGCGGTGTTCCAGAACATCGGCCCCCAACCGAACGTCCGGTAGGGCGGTTGCACCACGTTACTCATTGAGGCTTCGATGTCCCTCCGACGAAGGGCGGTGCGGGAGAAGGTGCTTCAGGCGCTGTATGCCTACGAACTTTCCCGCGAGCCCATCGACACGATCATTGAACAGATCGTTGCCGAACTGCGAAAGCAGCCGGAAGCGTTCGCGTTCGCCCGCCAGCTGATCCTCAAGGTCCTCGAAACGACCAAGGAGCTTGACGAGCTCATCCGGAAACGGGTTGAGCATTGGGAATTCAACCGCCTTGCCGTCATCGACCGCATCATTCTCCGCATGGGTATCTGCGAACTTCTGTACTTCGACGACATCCCGCCGAAAGTCTCCATCAATGAGGCCATCGAGATCGCCCGTGAATACAGCACGGACAAGAGCGACAAGTTCGTGAATGGCGTTCTCGATTCCGTGCTCGACGACCTGAAGAAGGCCGAACGCCTGCGGAAGACCGGCCGCGGACTCGTCGACACGCACGTCGTGAAGCCGACGAAATCATGACACAACCTTCTGGTCCCGTTTCCCGCGGACACGTTGTATCCTGGGCCCTTTTCGATTTTGCCAACACCGCCTTCTACGTCCTCATTCTGACCGTCGGATACCCGCTCTACTTCAAAGAGGTGGTCGCCGAAGGAAGCAAACAGGGGGATCTGTACTGGGGAGCGGCATTCAGCATTTCGATGCTCATCGTCGCCTGTTTCTCCCCCGTTCTCGGCGCAGTTGCAGATCATGGCGCAGGGAAGAAACGATTCCTCGGCGTCTTCACCGGCCTCTGCGTGCTTGCGACCGCCGCGTTGTTCAGCGTCGAAGGAGGAATGCTGTTCTCCGGCATCCTGCTTCTCGTGTTGGCAAACATCGGCTTCGAAGCGGGACTGGTATTCTACGATGCATTCCTCCCGGAAATCACGACGGGGCGGAGTTATGGACGCGTGTCCGGGTATGGCTTCGCGATGGGGTATCTCGGCTCCCTCGTCACGCTCGCGGTCGCTTTCCCATTGTACGCCGACGGGTTCTCCGAAGCGAATCTCCCGAACGTCCGCATCAGCTTTCTCATCGCGGCGGGATTCTTCCTTCTCTTCTCACTCCCGCTCTTTCTCTTCCTTCCCGACCGCCAACGCGTCGCTCCCCTTCCGAAGGACTTTATCGCCGTCGGATTCCGGCGGCTCGTCTCGACCTACAACGATTTCCCGCGATATCGCAACGTCGCCCGATTCCTGCTCGCGTATTTCCTCTACATCGACGCGGTGAACACGATCATCATCTTCTCTTCCATCTTTGCGCGTGAAACACTGAAATTTGAGGTCGGAGACATCGTCGTCTTTTTCGCCCTGGTACAAACCGCCGCCCTCGTCGGCTCCGCAGGGTTCGGCATTCTCGCGGATCACGCGGGACACAAGAGGACGCTGAGCATCACCCTGGTCTTATGGCTTATCCTCATCGTCCTCGCCTACTTCGTGAATGATAAGAATTCGTTTATACTGCTCGGCGTGCTCGCGGGGATCGCGCTCGGATCGTCACAGTCCACCAGCCGGAGTCTGATGACCGAGATCACCCCCCCCGAGAAGAAGACGGAGTTCTTCGGCTTTTACTCGTTCTTCGGAAAGGCTTCGGCTATCCTCGGTCCACTCCTCTTTGGATTTGTCTCTTCCTTGCTGGACCAACGAACGGCGATCCTCTCCGTCGGCATCTTTCTACTGGCAGGGCTCCTGCTGCTCCAACGAGTCGAAGAACCGCGCGATTTGATGTGACATTTCGCCTTGCATCTCTGGCATTTTCGCCCTAAAATTTATCCGGTACCTCCATTGAGTCACTCGCTGATACCATCGATTCTCACCGAAGGTCTCTTCTATGAAGCAGTCCGTCTTTATCACCGGTCTCATCATCGCCGCCTCTGTCGTATCCGCCATCATCTACTTCTTCTTCCTGCCGAAATTCATTCAGGATGGTGGATACCTCGTCATTGCGCTGATTGCGCTCTCATTAATGGTAGCAACGTTCATCATTGAGCGTTCGCTCTCCATACGAAAAGCGATGGGAAAAGGGGCCCTCCCCCCCTTCCTGAAGGAAGTGGAAAAAGCGGTTGAAGCCGAGGACTTCGCCCTCGCCATCCAAATGTGCGAGAAGCAGCAAGGCGCCATTGCGAATATCCTGAAGAACGGATTCCAGCGACATCAGGAATTGAAGAGGAAGAAGAAACCTGTTCCTCACGACAAGCTGGTCACAGAGATCCAGCGGGCGATCGAGGAGGCAACTGGGCTCGAGATGCCCCTCCTGGAGAAGAATCTGATCGCGATCTCGACCATCGCCTCCATCGCAACGATGGTCGGTTTACTCGGAACAACACTGGGCATGATTCGAGCTTTCCAAGCTCTCGCGACCACCGGCGCGCCGGACGCCGTCCAGCTCTCCCTGGGTATCTCCGAAGCGCTGGTGAACACGGCCGGCGGGCTTATCGCGGCCATTGCCGGCATCGTGGGGTACAACGTCTTCATCAACAAGGTCGATAACTTCACGTACATGCTGGATGAAGCAGTCTTCAATATCATCCAGATCATCAGCGTGCAGGAAGGCGAGGAATCGTAAGGCTGCGCGATGCCAAAGATCAAGAAAAAGCGGGTCAACGTGATGATCGACATGACCCCCCTTGTCGACGTCGCATTCCTGTTGCTGACCTTTTTCATGCTCACGACGAAGTTCCGACCTCAAGAGGACGTGACGGTCAACCTTCCGGCGTCGCACGCCAAGGTCAAGACCCCCGAGTCGGACGTCATGACCATTACGTTCAGTCCCGACGGGAAGATCTACTTCGGCGTCGATTCGCAGCAGCTGCGGGCACAATTGTTCGGCGAGTCCCGCAAACTCCGACCGAGCATCCCCGTGACGCTCGAGGAACTCCCTGACCTCGCCCAGGCGGCGAAGAACGCGAACCCGAAGATGCGCGCGATCATCAAAGGAGACCGTGATGGCGTCTACGGGCCTGCGGAGGACGTGATGAACGCGCTCCAGAAGGCGAACATCGCTCGGTTTGAGCTTGTCACTGTGGAATCAAGGGATTAATCCATGGCCGGCGGCGGAAACATGGGCGGCGGAGGCCGCTCGCATGGAAAGAAAGGGAAGAAGCACAAGGGGAAGCGACGCATGGGAACGCACATCGACATGACGCCTCTCGTCGATGTCGCTTTTCTGCTGTTGACCTTCTTCATGCTGACCACCACGTTCAGCCTCCCGCAGGTGCTGGAGATCAATCTTCCCCCCAGCGAATCACGCAGCGAGGTGACAGAGTCGAGCCTGTTGTTGCTCCGTGTCGTCAATGACGGTCGGATCTTCTGGAATTTCGGCACGGATCAGCCGCGATCGATCCAGTGGAAGGACCTTCGCTCATTCCTCCGGGAACGCGCCGTCTCGAATCCGAACATGATCTGCCTCGTGAAGGTCGACCGAAAAGCAAAGTATTCGTATTCCGTACAGATGATCGACGAATTGAACCTCGCCAGCATCACGCGTTTCAGCCTCGCCCCGCTGTTGGACGCAGACAAGAAGATCATCGGACTGCCGCCGGAACAGGAAGGCTGATCCTTTCATTCACATTTCAGACGATCATGAGAACCGTACCCACAACCATCGGACGGATGTTCGTCCTCCTTGCGTTCCTCCTCCCCTCTTCCGCCTTGAGTCAACTGGCGATCCGGGATACCGCATTCAAGAGCCCAGCCCCCGTTGATACCACGGATCTTGACCTGGCGACATTTCCAGGGGATTTCATCCTCGACAGCGGAAGCGGAAACAACCTTGCAAAGGGCAAGACCGCTACGATTCGATATGCCCGACAAGAGCAGGAACTGATTCCGATCCAAAACGCCGACCCGAACGTGATGTTCGACGGTAGCACGTCGACATTCTACAATCTCCCCGCCGGCCAGGAAGGAACACAGATCGTCATCGACCTTCAGGCGACGCGCGTCGTCAATCGGGTCCGCACGCGGGCATTCGCCAGCGCGAGTTTCCGGCTGCGCGGATATTCGATCTTCATCGGTCGGGATTCTGTCGACTTGCGCCGTGCCCTCCAGATCCCCGACAATCAGAACAGGGAGACCGACGACCTTTTCGTTCCTGACACCGGCCGCCTCGTCGCCATCCAAGTGGACAAGATGGATCCAACCCGGCCGAACGGCGTTGCGACGATCATCGCGGAGATCGAGGTATTCGGCGTGGGATTTCTTGCGGAAGGAACATACGTCTCCTCGATCAAGAACGCGAGCCCGGTCCGCTCGGTCAATTGGGGACGGGTTCTATGGGAGGCGGACGTCCCGCCGCAAACGAGCGTCGAGGTTTCCGTCCGAACGGGGGATGATCCGACGGGTGTCAGCGCATGGAGTCCGTGGAGCACACCGGTGACGGTCAGTGGTTCGCTCTTCCGCGTTTTCGAGCCTCGAAGGTATATGCAGTACAAGGTGCGACTGGCAACTCAGGCGCTCGAGACTCCCCGCTTCCGATCGATCGAGGTCTTCTATGACACGACGCTTGTTGCGAGTTCCGCCACCGCACGCCTCTCCCAAGTGACGGCGGAGATCCTGAAGGAAGCGAACATCACACACGAAACATCGATTCAAACAAACAGCTCGAGCGGTGGTGTGGATACCCTCATTATTGAGACCGATATCCCGCTGGCGGTCTCCGGCATCACCGTGAACAACGCCGAGGTGCCTCATTCGCTCCAATTCGTCCCGGGCGCTCTCAGGATCGGATTCGCCTCGCCCGTGACGGGGGCTTCAACTATCCGCACGGCGTTACGCTTCACCCCGTACCTGTTGAGCCATTCGTTCCCAAGTCACATAATCTCAAACGCGACGCCGGGCAATCCGCAGATGGTTGACGCCGCGATCGTCGGCGGAAGGGAGGCGACGACGCTGGCCACGGTGGGTGTGCCGGATGCGATCATCATGGACGGACGCGTTGATCCCAATCCGTTCACACCGAACGGCGACGGCCGAAATGATGTCACGTATTTCAATTTCTTCGTCGCGAACCTCACCAACCCGCGGCCTGTTCGGATCCACGTCTTCGACCTGACCGGACGAAAGGTCCGGACCGTCTTCGAAACCTCGACGACGGCGCAAGCCTACGTCGAACAGAACGCCATTCCGTGGGACGGACGCGACGACAACGGGAAGCTTCTCGCTCCCGGCGTCTACATATTCCAGATCTCCGTCGCCGCGGACGGAAACAATCCATCGGCACTCACCAAGACCGTGACCATCGCATATTGAGCAACGGTTCTCCCATGAAACAACTCGTTTGGTTCACCATTCTTCTCTCCGTCGTCGCGCTCCCAAGTGCATTCGCCGGGGGGTTCTCCATTTTGCCCGGCAGCGCTCGCGCAGTTTCCTTCGGCGGCTCACTCGTCAGCACCGCCGACGGGCCGAACGTGATCTTCTACAACCCCGCGGGGGTCGGCTCCCTGACCGGATTGTCCTTCTCCACATCCTTCGTGCAGTTGTTCACGGGGATCCAGGGGGACAATCTCCGGTACCTGACGGCCAGCGCCTCGGCCAACCTCGGCCTCGTCGGTCAACTCGGGTTCGGTGCGCGCGTGTTCCGTGCGGACGCTTGGAACGAGAATGAATTGATCGGTGCGTACTCACAGAACTTGTTCGATGTCGTGATGATCGGCGGAAGTGTCCGCCTCCTGCAGTGGTCGACCCCCGCGCCGTCCGGGTTGCGCGCCGTGCCGGAGGACGGCCTTTCGAAGGCGACGTTGGCATTCGACGCCGGTCTGCAGGCGCGATGGGCCGATGTGTTTCCCGATAACGATATCATCGTCGGCGTTGCCGTTTCGAACATCAACGCCCCCTCCATCGCTGTTAACGGCTCCGATGATGCGCGGCTCGATCAACGGATCTCTGCGGGAATCACGTATGCCTCCAGTGTCTATGACTACACGTTCACCGCGCATTTCACCTCGCAGGGCCCATCGAAGCGGTTCGCCGGCGGGGCGGAATTCGTCGCAATGAAGGCGGACGTTTTCAGCGATCAACTTCAGTTCATCGTTCGCGCCGGCGGCGGCGTCGGTGTCGGCGGAACCGAACAAGGAGACATCGGCGGAGGAGTCGGATTCGTGTGGAATGGAATCCGGATCGACTACGCGTATCAGTATCAAACGGTCCTCCAGTATCTGAGCGGCTCGCATTTCATCACGCTGCACTACGCACTGTAATCCCTTTTGATGCTTATGAAACCTTCGCACCGCATTCTCCTCCTCGCAGCGACCGCGGCTGTTCTCCTGCCGGACCTGCTCCACGGTCAGTTCATCTCCCAAACCGCCGACCGCGGATCATACCTGAACTACGCCGGGCGGAACTACGAGAACTACAGCGCCGGCTTGCTGCGCCGCAAATTCTACGATAACTTCGGGAACTTTCTCGTCGACGGCGTTCAGATCTTCACGCTGGATGAGCAGAGCCGGACCGCCGTTTCCGAGTATTCCGCCGCGACCAGTTCGCTGACCAAAACCAGGTTCTACAGTTCATACTTCCAGAACCTCGTGATCCTGAACGACAGCTACAGCGGATTGACAAGCAGACTGATGATCGGAGACGTGATCCGCACAAAGTTCACTTCCCTGACCCTCGACCGCGCACGCTTCAATGGTATTCGGTGGGATGTGTCGACCTCCAAGTACCGCGGGACCATGCTTGCATCGCGCGTTTCCGACCCCATCCGGATGGATCCGGAGAACGTCTTAACCAGCGCCCAGGCCATCACTCACATTCGCGAATGGACGGCGTTCTTGTTGGGAGGCCATTTCGAGGCGGACCTCGGCGACGTGCTAACGGTTGGCGCAACCTATGTCAACCAGCACCAGACCCGCAGCTCATCCGGAGCGGAGGCTGCCGGCCTCAAGGGAACGGTGACGAACGCGATCCCGCGCGTGATCTTCGTCCGCATTCTGGACGACACGCCGGGCGACTACTCCGGTCCGCAGATCTTCGGCGTCCCGCAGATCTACATCAACGGGACAGCGTATCCGATGACAAACATCAACAACCGCGTGCCGGACCCGTTCCGCGTCGACCTGCGCAATCCGATCCAATACTGGGTCCTGCGCGACTTCGAACCGATCTATACCGCAACGTATCCGGCTGCCGACAGTACAAGCTTCACCCAATACGTTCACTACAAAAGCGTATTCTCCTCGCCGAAGGTCTCGCCGCTCCCAACCTATCCGTTCACCATCCCGAGCCAAACCGAGAACAAACCGGGGACCAGCTATCCGTACAATGTGACCTACGCTTATGTCATCCCTGCCGGAGTTGATCGGGTCGATTTCGCCGCGATCCTGGCGAACGACTACCGCGTTGACGCAGGTCACGACTGGATCAACAACGCGGATGAGTACAACGTCCCGGGATTCCGTTCCCACGCCGACTCCATCGTCGCCGGCACATTTCCCGCGATGACGACGTTTCGCACCATGGCCCGTGCTGAAGGGAACATCAAGGACGGTTCGAACCGGCGTGTGGTGCGGTTCTCGTACGGATTGGCATCCGGTCTCTCGGTGTACAGTTTGAACTTCAAACTGAACTGGAACAACTTCAAGATCGAAGGGGAGTTCGCGCAGAGCGTCAATTACTTGAAATACCCCATTTCCCGCGGGCTCCGCTTTGAGGACATCGGACAGGCGTTCTTCATTCGCGGGACCAAGACCATGGGGCGGTTCACCCTGGGGGGTGAACGGTACCGAATCGATCCTCGATTCACCACATTGTTCAACTATTACACACTCGACAATTACTTCTACGGAACGTACAGCCAACCCGATCGACCCGACCGCACGACCTTCTTCCAAACAGGCGAATCCGCTTCGCTCGTGAGCCCGACCGCCTCGGTCGGCGGCTACAATCCACAGCTCGCCGGGGGAGCCGCGTACGCCATGGTCGACGACAACGACGATAACGATCGTTGGGAAGACGGGTACTACTTCTACAACATCACCCCCTTCCCCAACGCGCGGAATGGTGACGTCATCAACTTCGACTATGCGAACACGCAGAAGGTCCCCGGCGTCATTCCCAAGCCGCTTCGTATGGGCTATCGGCAGAATTCGAACGAACTCACAGGCTTGGGTGACATCATCCGGAAGCCGGATGCCGGAATCTTCCCGGGGAAGGACAAGGATCGCGACGGCATCCCCGATGATGACCGGAACTCCAACGGCGTCCCCGACTATTCGGAAGACTTCCTGACATTCTATTCCGATCCCCCGTTCTTCAGCTACGGAGACGACTGGAACAACAACACGGTGATCGATGAGCAGGAAAACGACATTCTGCCCGACTACCCGTACAATCCGGACATCGACGGCTATCATGTTTTCGCTAACACCGAGCTCCTGCGCAGCATGAATCTTCGGTTCGGATCCATCCGGGAAGAATCACCGGCGCAAGGCGGACGCGTCCGCTCAGACTACGCCCGATGGAGCTACGAAGCCGGAACTCCCCTGTTCGGGTCGGTCAGTCTTCTGTACATCTTCAAGCGCGTGCTGGACAACATCCCGAACAACGGATACCAGTTTGGAGCGGCCATCACGATCAACGACCCGTACCCAACATTCGCGTTCGACTCCCTCGAGTATAAGAACAGCGTCGTGCACCAGGCGTACGTCGGGGCCGTCTACACCCAGATCCCCGGCTTACGGATTGAGAACATCGTGAAGTACGAGTACAACGAGCAATCTGCGATCGGTACCGGCTTGCGCGATGTCGAGAACCGATACATCAATCCCCTCGAACAGAGCGATGGATACATCAACAAACTGGGGATCGTGAACAAGATCGAATATTCGATGCCGCTGCTGAACGGGCGGCTCCGGTTGAATCCGCAGTTGAAGGTTCGCACGCAACGGACATCCCGGTTCGGCGAGTTCACCCCCGGCAAGCCGGCGAATCAGGTCGTTCGGAGCGAGCAGCAATTCATTCCGATCATCCGTTTGGATTACGCATTGACGGAACGGACCGACCTCCGCATCGGTCTGCAAGGGTTTGGAGGCAAGACCGGTCCGTTCGCCGTGCAGATCCGCGACCTGAAGATGCCGTCGAACGACGTCAACCAGACCACGTACGCGGTCGCCCTGAGCAATAAATCGTCCTATGGCGGGTACAATGTGGTGGTCGACGCCGGCTACAAGTACACGACGGCGAACCTGCCGCGCTATCCCGACCCGCGCTATCGTGATCGGGATATCTCCTACATCTTCATGACGGTGTACGCGGGCTTCTAAGATGGACTTCAAGACCATCCTGATCATCGTCCTGGGCATCTCGGCCGCGGCGTACTTCACGCCGACGCCGACCGCTCTGCAGACGCAGTTCAAGAGCGGGCAAGACCTGTACGCCGCGAAGGAGTACCAGAAGGCGATCGCACAATACGACGAGATCATCGGGACCGAATCACGGTTGCTTGCCACGGACAGCGTCCGCGTCTCGCTGCTGAACAACGAGCTCAACGTCGGAGTCCGGACGGCGGCGCTGTACCAGAAGGCGAATGCGCTCCGAAACCTGAACAAGAAGGAAGAGAGCGTCACCTTCTATCGCGCCGTCGAAGAGCGCACCGATTCGCCGAAGCTTTCCGCCCTTGCGCAATACCAGATCTACGAGATGTACTTCGCGGACAAGGATTATCCCGCAGCCATCCGAGAGGCACGGGGGTTGATCGAACGCCATCCGCTGGACGAAAAGGTTCCGCAAGCCTATTACGATATCGGCTGGGCGTTCCGCGAGTCCGGACAGATCGACAGTTCGAACACCGCATTCCTGTCGCTGACGAACATCTATCCGGAACATCCGCTGGATGCGAAAGCCCGGTTCCAGATCGCACAGAACTACTTCGACCAAAGCGATTGGAGGAACTCGATCGCCGCATTCCAATCGCTCCTCAACAAGTACCGTCCCGAGAAGTTCGCGAAAGCCGAATGGGAGAATGTCGAACTGAAAGCGCTGCGTGACCGGAAACTGTTCGAAGCGACCACGGGCAAGGACGTCGACGCGTCCACGCTTGAACTTGTCGCCAAGGCGCAGGTCAAGGTCGGCGACAACTACCGTCAATTGTCCATGTATGACAGTGCGATGGCTCAGTACCGCTCGGTCATCGCGGCGTTCTCTCTGATCCCGACTCTGCAGGAGGCCACGTACATCAAGATGGCCGAATACACCACGGAAGAAAAGGGTCTCGAGGAAGGACTGCAGATCTATCGCGACGCGATCGACGAGAACTTCAACAACAAGCCTCTTCAGGCGAAGCTCCAGTACAAGATCGCGCGAACGTATCAGGAAGTGAAGCAATACACGAAGTCCGCCGATGCGTATCAATTATTTGCCGAAGCGTATGCGGAACAGGGTGCGGAGATCCGATTCACGGCGGAACAGTCGCTGTTTCTCGCCGTCAGCAACCGCTTCAATGCGAAAGACTATCCGGGGACGATCTCGACCGTCGACACCATGCTCCGTCGACTCCCGGGGACAGAGTATCTGAGCAAACTGCACTTGTATCGTGCGCTCGCACTGAGCGAATTGAAGCAGTATGAGGAATCACGCACCTATCTCCGCCTTGTCCGCGAGAAAGAGCCCACCTCGAACGAGGCGGTGATCGCCCGAACCCAACTCGGCAAGACCTATTACGAACAGCGCAACTACACGGAAGCCATCAGCGCATTTCGAACCGCGCTGGCGGAGGACCACTCTCGGCTCGACACATCCGAGGTTTACTACTACATGGGATTGAGCTACTTCGGCATCCCGGATTACGACAATGCTGTCGCGCACCTCTCGCTGGTGGGTCCGACCTCATCATATTATCCCTACACGTTCGCCCGCGTCGTTCGCGCATACACATCCGCCGGTCAGCATGCTCGTGCCCTGGCCTATCTCGACACAGCTGCCGCGACACCCGGTCTGGACACGGTCGGCATACTGCCATTCATTCAGCTTGCGAAGGCCGAGTTGTTTTCCGGCCAGCAGCAATTCGAGCCTTCCGTCGCCGAGTTTGACAAGGTGGTGCAGAACAGATCCCTGACGGAGAACACGCGAATGCAGGCGCTCTATGGCCGCGCGATGGTGCTGTTCGAAATGGGACGGTACGAGGATGTGTCCCGGGACCTACGGACCTGCCTGAACTCGGGGGTCTTCTCGCAAGTCTTCGCATCCCTCGTTCCGCAGGCAAAGGAGAAGCTCGCCTATTCGCTGGTCTATCTCAACAAGCACAAGGAAGGATTGGAGCTGGTCCAGGGAATGGTCGACGGCGCCGTGACGGAAACCGATCGATCTCGGTATCTCGCCGTCCTTGCTGAATTCTATTTCCGTTCAGCGGATTACCAAAAGTCCGTCGACGCCGGCAGACAGTTGCTGGCGATCAAGGAGAAAGATACGACCGCCGCCATCCGGACCTACGTGACGCTCGCGAATTCGTACGGCGCGATGCAGCAGCCGAACCAGGCGATCAAGACGCTCGAGGAGGCATCCGCAGAGTTCCCTTTGAACGCTTTTCTGGAAGACACCTTCTTCCGGCTCGCGATGGTCTATTTCAACGGCGGAGACTATGCCAATGCCGCCGATGCATTCCGCGTCTTCATGGATCGGTACCCCAGCAGCAGGTCGACCGAGGAAGCGATGAGCGGATACGGCTACAGCTTGTATCAGATCGGCAAAGCTGACGAATCGATCGCCACCTATCGAGCCTTCTTGCGGAAGTTCCCGAGTTCGAAGCGCGTGGCAGAGGCACGTCTCCAGATCGGAGAGGCGTACTTCAACACGAGCCGTTTCGCGGAGGCGACAGCGGAATATCAGGCGGTCTACGCCGCCGCTCCCGAAAGCGAGTACGCCTCCGTCGCGATGTACAATGAAGCGTGGAGCTATTTCCAGCTGGAGCAGCACGACCGCATGGTACGGACCTTCCGGACGCTCCTGGAACGGTATCCGAGTTCCCCCAAGGCTCCGGATGCGCTCTTCTCGATCGGCGATTACTACTACAATGCGAAGAGCTACGACTCCGCACTCGTCGCATATCGGATGTTTTGGGACGCCTATCCCGACGATCCCCGTCACCCGGATACAAAGACGTTGATCCGGGATCTCAGTCTTGTCGAGGCATACAACGCATACGAGAAGGCTATGGCGTACTTTGAGGCAAAGAATTGGAAGCAGGCGATCGTTGAACTGACGAGTGTGATGGAGAACTACGCGGACACCGAGGTCGCATACGCATGCAAGGCGAACATCGCTTCCAGCTACGAACAACTCGGCGAGAGCGAGACGGCGTTGCGGCTGTTCAACGAGATCATCACAGAGTGGAGCACGGTCGAAGATGCCCGCTCGGCGGTCTTCTTCGCGGAGTTGCACAGGAAGTGGCTGTCGGCGGGAAAGTAAGTCAATTGCGCCTGCCCGCCGGACAGGCGGGGAATTGAGATTTCGGATTGCGGACTGGAGTAGCCCGGAGATCCGTTTAGCAGCATGGTATTCATGAAGAAGAACGATTCAGCAAGCGAGAATCTGACATCCGGTCGATCATTGGGCCAGTGGAAGCGCGTCTATCAGCGCTACTTCGCACTCGCCTTTCTGATCGCGGCGCTGATCCATATCCTCGCGACGGGATCGTGGTTCCTGGCGACGTATGAAGCCGACCACGCGGTCACGGTCGGCACAGAGACATCGGAATACGATCTGGTGCAGCCGCCGGTCAAGTTCGAGATCCGGGCGCCGAAGCTCGCGAAGTCGTTCCAGGTCAGCAAGACGCCGTCGTACTCGCAGACGTTCACGCCGCGCGAGATCAAATTCGAACCGACGCAGGCGATCCGGGTTCAAGCGGAACAGGTGCAGTCCACCCGTGCCGGTTCTACCACGGGCAACAGGACCGAAGGAAGTATCTTCTACGGAGCGATGACCGGCGGCGCAGGGCTCGACGCCGGCTGGGGCATCCCCGGCGGCGCGGTGGCATTCGGTCGCAGCCTCGGGGTCGGCGGCCGGCTCGGCTGGGGTGAAGGGCAGACCGCCGGCGTCGATTTCCAGCCTGATCTCACGGGCGATGTTGCCAACGTCCGGACGGGGGGAACCGGCCTCGCATCGATGCGGGACGAATTGGTCGATGTATCCAACTTTGCCGACCGGCTCGAAGGGCTGGTGATGCAGGATCCGAAGAACAAGAAGAAGGTCAGCGGCATGCTGAACTTCTACCAGCTTCGTTGGAAGTCCAGCAAGTCCGAGGCGAACGGAGAGGATGGATGGAATGTCTTCCCGCAGGCCGTCATCAATTTCGTGAATTACGTGCGGGACAGCACCGACGTGCGCGTCAATCTCATGGGCAACATCCGCTTGGAGGACAAGCAGTTGATGTCCATTCCATTCATCTTCATGATGGGATACACCGCCGGCGTGCAGTATACACCGCTGGAGGCGAAGAACCTCGGCGCATGGCTGCGCAAGGGTGGGTTCCTGTTCATCGATGATGGATTTGCCCTTCAATCCGGGGCGTTCAATGCCAGCGCGCGGAAGCTCCTCAAAGATGCTCTGGGCTATGATGCGGAGTTCGAGCGCATTCCTCCCGGACACGCGCTGTTCCATGCATGGGAGGATTTCGACGGGCCGCCGCCGGGCGTTGACGATGCGAATATCCGCAAGCCGTTGGACATCCCGGCCGCGCCGGAACGCTTCGTGGAACGCTACCGCTACCTCGAAGGGATCTTTCTGAGCGGACGGCTTGCCGTCGTCATCTCCAACAAAGGCTATTCCCACGCCTGGGGCCAGTGGCGTTACCTTTCCACAGCTCAGGGAGGGCCGCTCGACAACGCACGGCAGCTTCATTTTGGTGTCAATCTGGTGGTGTATGCGACGACGCAAAAAGGAGGCATCGTCGATCAATCACGGCAAAAAGTAGCTTCTGAATATCAACGATAGTCACCCGCGACAACGGATACGTTTATCACATGAACGCACATACCCGAAGCGTTAGGCGTTTTGGCGGCGTGTTGGTTCTGCTGCTGTTCCTTGCAGGATGCGATTCCGCTTACCGCTATTTCCTCTTCTCTCCCCCGCAGCCCGAGTTCACGCTGGAACCGGACATCGACATGATGCGCCAGTACAACGACAGCTCCTACTCGGTCAGCAAGGACGGACAGTCAGTGATCTTCGACCGAAAGACCTTCAAGGTCCAGGTGAAGTACATGTCCGACTACCAGCTGAACACCGTGGAATTTCCGGATGATTCGAAGGACGGGGAGTACTCAGCCAATCCGTTCACCTATGCGAACTGGATCGATCCGCGGCTGGGGTACACGCCGAACCGGTTCTCGGTCTTCAAGGTGAGCATCTTCAACTACACGGGGGGCAAACTCAACTATGATCCCGAGAACTCGTTCCTGGTCACCGATCGGGGCGATCTGTTTTCGGGGTACGGTCGCGAAGAAAAGACGAGCCGCAACCAGAGCCTCGAAGGGTACTTCAAGCGACGCAAAGGGGCGAGCGGTGTGGAGGACGAGATCCATGAGCGCCGGATGGGCATCGTCCGCAACAGCGTCCTCTATCTCGGCAGACCGATCTATGCCGGCGATAACCGCGAGGGACTGATCGTCTTCGATCCGCTGGACGAAAGCGTTCAACTCACCAAGCTCGTCTTCGAGAACTTCATCACAGGATACGACGAGAACAACGAGCCAAGCGACTTCCTGACGCTCCAACTCTATTTCAAACGGGTGCAGGTGCAGCGCGAGTTGATCGCCGAAGGTGCGGTCAGAACCGACACGGCAACGGTTCGCCAGAAGCGTTCGATCTCGCTTCACCGCGTCACCTACAAGACCTTCGACGAGATCCGCAGCGGAATTCGGGAGAACTGGGAATTCGCGGAAAAAGCTCTCGCTTCGATCGCCCGCTTCGCGTCGGACAGCCTGCAGATCCAGGTGACGCCGAAGGAAGCTTCTCCCAGCAGTACGGAACTGGAGGAATCCCCCGTCATCTTCATCTTCACCGGACCGGGCGACCCCCTGTTCGATGAGGAGGACCAGAAGAACCTGCGAAACTATATCCGCCGCGGCGGATTCATCTTCATCGACAACGGCGTTTTCACAACGAAGTATGAGTACACCGCTCGCATGGAGGGACTCCTGCGGGATCTTGGCACCGCCGTCGATGCGAAGATGAAGATCAGTCCGATTCCCATCGATCATGCCATCTACCGTGCGTGGGAGAAGATGCTGGAACTGCCCCCCGGTCAGGACGATCTCGAAGAACTCCCCCGGCGGCATCGGGAATTGACGGGCTTATTCTGGAACGACCGGGTCGTAGGGATCGTCTCGTCCAAAGGATACTCAAGCATTTGGAGCAAAGGGGACATCCAGAAGTACGAATCCCAATACGTGCTCGTGGGCAACATCATCGAATATGCGTTGAAGCAACGATAAGACAGGACTCGTTATGAGAACCATCATTCTCGCCCTTCTGTTCACCACCATCCTGGTTCCGGCGATGGGCCAGTTCGTTCAGGACACGACCGCCGGCCAGACATCCGGCGCTCCGTACTGGAGCGATCGGCGGGTGGTCGCCACGGCGCTGTCTGCCGTGATCCCGGGAGCGGGACAGTCATACTTGGGCCATCAGACGAAAGGAGCGGCCTTCACGATCGGATTCTTCGGGGCAGCATTGACCGCTGTCCTGGCGGAGAACAACGTGATCAGCCGAAATGAACGCCTCAATGAGCTCGATCTGCAGTATGCGGAGTCACGCAATTTCCTGGACTCCGACAACTACTGGAGCCAGATGGTCCAGACGAAGTCAATCGTCGATGACGAAGCCAAACGGAGAGACACGTTCATCAAGGTCGCCGCGATCGTCTGGGTTGCGAACATCGTCGACATGTTCTTGTTCACAGACGAAAAGCCACTCCGGACGTTCGGTTCCGCCGGATCGAGTCAGACGACATTTGCGCTCACACCCGCGCCGCTGAACGGATTCAACGCGAGCTTGACCGTGCATTTTTAGAACTGGGACACCCGATTCCCCCTTTTTTTGATAAAAAAATAACCTATTCGGAAAAAGACATGCAAAAGGTACTTTGGGGTTGCCTTCTTACCGTAATCTTGTATCTTAGTCTCAGCGGATGCACGGACCCAGCTAGCATCCCTGAAGTTCCTCAGCATTACACGTACGTCCCGACCGTTGACCAACTCCAGGGTGCAACCTCTCGGACGAGAAGCGGGAAGCGCCAAGTTGTCCTCACGTGGCAATTCGATACAACCAACTCCAACATTCGTGCTTGGGACATCTGGCGAACCATTACGGACACGACGGAATCATCGTACCGCATCGAAGGGAGCGTCCTTAAGCCCGCACGCGGATACCCGGCATTCGCCGATTCCAGTGATGACCTCCAGTTCCTCGACGTTACCGGTCCAGACAGCCTGGATGTTTATTACCGCATCATTCCGAACG
>Ga0105103_10000359_pt1 | contig 25658 bp, 21 predicted proteins | sample PPLLaktember2015_2_FD_79107 | JGI IMG/M metagenome (GOLD analysis project Ga0105103, IMG submission 79107) | Freshwater sediment microbial communities from Prairie Pothole Lake near Jamestown, North Dakota, USA - PPLs Lake P7 Core (6) Depth... | ecosystem: Environmental > Aquatic > Freshwater >...
GATCCGCGCGGTCACGCCGTCGCGGCGCGACGCGGGCGCGACACGGAGAGCGCGTTGCAAGTCATGGGCGCGTCGTCGCGACACATTCACACGTCGACGCACAATTCGAGCTACACGCCCGAGATTGGTCCCGACTCGTTTACGGATCCGGCCCGCGGCGACGCTGATTACGTGGCGCGGCTGAAGAAGGTCGCTCTCGACTACAATCCCGTCGAAGTCCGCGAAGACGGCTCGTTGCGCTTCGTGTACTCGGACAAGGAGAGTCAAGCGCAAGCGGTGCTCGCACTCTCGGGCGACGTGAACACGCGCGCCGACGAGGTGCCGCAGCTCGTGTACGACGCCTACATGGAGGGCTACTGCCAAAAGGTGGGCTACGTGCGCGCCAAGGAAGGCCGCGATCCGACGGACACGGCCATTGCCGAGGGTCACCGATCGCACGAGGCCATGAAGAAGTTGCAGTCGTTGACGATTTACCACATGTAAACACACACACACGCTACTGTCGCATCGATGTTGTGCGACGTTTCGACGACGACGACGTTGGCGCCTGTGGCGCCAACGTCGTGTCGAGTGCTGCCGGTTTGACGGCGTCCCATGGCCGTCGCCGATTGGGCGGATAGTGATTCGCGACGGCAGCCTTGAGTGCCTTGATGCGCGCCACGGGCGCCGGCAACGATGGTGGCAACTCGGCCGTTGCCTGTTGACCACCGTACAGAGTCGACACAGCCGAGAGCGTGTCGAGATGGTGGCCGAGTGTGCGTCGGGCGCCGGGACGCAACATGTCGCGTATCGACACGTCGTGTGGCGCGTCGTCAACGTCGGCCGCCGCCCACCGAAAATACTGCAACTCGACGGCAATGTCGGCGTCGCGCGTCGGCTCGTACGTCGATGCAAACGACGGTGCTTCAACGTGAAGAGCGTTCGCTTCACGTTGTGCGCGTTGCAATCGCGACGGTATCGCTTCGAGTGTGACGTAGCGATGCAGGCCGTCGGATTTCGTGTCGGCAAATGCAAATGCGTCGGCCGCCTCGGCTGCCGCCTCGATGCTCGGCGCCGTCTCGAGGTAGTGTGCGTGCACTTGGCGCTCGAGAAAGTCGAGATCGTGAGCGTCGAGCACGGCCATTCGGCGGTCGGCCGCGAGCGGCATCGAGTATTTCGCGACGCCGAGCAGCGCCTTCAGCACGCTCCACTTGTCGCTCGTCGGCACGACGCAGCCGCCGTCGGGCGCAACGGCCGCTGGTGCATTCGCAAGCATGAGCCGCGTGCGTCGCATGTCGCCGGCGCACTCGGCGACGCTGGCGTGCACCGTTGTCGCTGACAACGTCGGAAACTCGGCGCACATACGCGCCTCGACGCGATCGGCGCGCGGCAGCGGCATCGTCACGTGCTCGACGTCCTTGCGCCGTTTCGCGAGATCGCGCAACGTCGTGCTCGTGTACGTGTCCGTGGCAATGACGCACACGGGCAGTTGCTGCTTGCCAAGCGTCACGAAATCGTCAGCGTCGACGTTCGACTTTGCCTCGCCGTGCAGCAGCGCGTCGGCGTCGTCAAAGACGAGCACCGTCGGCACGAGCAGCCGCGCGCGCACCATGGCCTCGTACTCGCGCCACGACGACTTGCGCAGCAGCGGACCGTCTTCCGACTCGACAAACGTCAGTTCCACGCGAGCGGCGGCGGCCGCTTGGCGCACGGCCGCCGATTTGCCAGCGCCCGTCGAGCCCGCGACGAGCAGCAACGGCAGCGGCCGCGCGTCGGCGCGCGCGGCCCGATGCATCCAGTCGAGAATCGACTCGTATTCGCGCACGGCGAGCATCGTCGACTAACGACGCGCGTTAGTCGATGGACGGCGACGACGACATTGTTGCCGACGCCGACAATGCCAATAACGTCAATGAATTGCTGCAACGCGTCGCCGAACTCGAGGAGCCGCCAGTGGCAGCAGCGCCGGCGTCGAAACGAGCAAAAAAAGACGCCGCCGTTCGAACACTGCCGGCGCCACGCGAGCCGCGCATTCGCGCGCGGCTCGGACACTTGCATGGCAAGTTCGTTGCCAAGCTGCTCGCTCGCATGGGCGTCTTTGGGCAGCACGTGTTGCTCGATTGTTCGCCTGACGCCGGTCTGTGCGTTCGTCAATTTCACAAGGATCGTATCCTGCTAGCCGAACTGCTCGTGCCGCGCGCCTCGTTTGCCGTCTACGAGATGCCGGCCGCGAGCGCATACAAGCTCTTCTTCGAGCAGGTGCGTGGCTTCGTCGCGGGCGTCGGCGTCGACGATACGCTCACGCTGACGGACGTTGGCGAGGCGCCGTACGTCGATAGGCTGCGGGCGCGAACGTACTCGAGCGAGCGCGATTGCGTGCGCAACTTTGATACCGTCGACGTCAATCAAGACGATCGCGCGATGCCAGTGATGGAGTACGCCTCGTTCGCACATCCTGTGCGCGTCGTGCTCTCGACGGCCGCCTTTGCCAACCTCGTGGCTGGCTGCGAGAAGAATGGGGCAACGTTGATTGAATTTGCCGTCGACACGAAGGCGAGCACGACGCTCTTGTGCACGGCGCGCAGCGACACGAGCCGCATGCGCCAAGGCACGTACGAGGTGGCGCTCGTCGTCGACGAGCTCGTCGCTGCCGACGGCTGGCGACCACAGGCATTTGCCGTCAATTTTCTCGAGCTCATTGCCTCGACCAAGGACGTGGCCGAGTCAATGACGCTCCGATTTGGCGGCGCCGCGCCGCTGCACGTTGCGCTCGAGGCGCGCTCGCACGCGGGCGACACGACGCCAGCGACGCTCAACATTGTGCTGGCGCCCAAGAATATGGCCGACGACTAAACGCGATGCCATTTATTCTCGTCAAGGACACGGTGGTGAATACGCGCGCCATTGCATTCGCTCGTCGCGACAAAATGACAATTGTCGTAACGTTGATTTCCGATTACGAAATTGGTTTCGATTTCGCGAGCGAGCGCGCCGTCGAGCGCGCATGGAACGAGTTGCAGACGCGGCTCGACGTGTGCCGCACGCCAGCAGCAAAGACGACGACGTTGACTGATCTCATGAACGAGTTGCCACCAGTGCCCTCAACTGTAGCCGCTGATCAGAAGTCCAGGTCAAATTGAGTCGATTGGCCACGACGAGCACGTCGGCGAGCAGCCTCGGCGAGGGCGAATAGGCGTCGATGCCAACGTTGGCGAGCGTGCGCAGCAGCGTGGCGACGTGGCGCCGATCGTCGAGCACGTAGCGCTCGAGATACGTTTCGACGAGCAGTGCACGCGGTTTCTCGCGTACAACGTACGCTAAATATCGACCGGGATCGGATGTCCAGCCGAGGACACACAGTAACGAGGTATCGTTGCTCGTGACAATCGCGCGCTCGTACTCGCCCGCGAGCGTCGGTCGATTGTCTTCGTCGTACTCGGCGTACGCATTGAGAAGCGCCTCGAGTGCGTTGAGTGTCCGGCGAATGTCGTCGAGCATCGTCGTCGTTCGACGTCGCCGATATCACGACGAGCTCGTTTACTCTGTTCCAAAAACCCAAGCGAACGTCGACAGACGCGACGCGCCACTCGTCGACACTGGCGGTGGTGGCGCTGGAAATGACGCGCCCGCACGCTCGCGCGGCGCCGCAAGCGCTAGCAGCACATCGCGCCTCGCCCAGCTCGTCGCTGAGCGTTCGACATTGTCGACGTGCAGCGGCAGCACGTCGGGCGACGGCGAGCGACACCAACAATCGACGACGATGCCCGGCACACGATCGGGCGCCTTGGTTTGCGGCACATACGCACTGCCGTCGAGACGCGAGGTGACGCTTGCACTCTCGACGAGCGCGAGCGCGTACGTGTCATTGGGTGCGCGCGCTCGATCGAGACCGAGACACAAGTACGTCAACGTTGACGCTGGCGACGACGCACACGCGGCGCACGTCGGTCCCGCCCAACCGGGCCAGCACACGCAGCGATCGGCAATACTGGCGCCATTGCCCGAGCACGTGCGATGCGTGCACGAGGGCGCGTGGCGGCCGACGGCGCAGCGGCATTCGTCATTCAACGAGTCGTATGTGCCAGCGCCCGAGCAGTATTCGGCCGCCGCTCGAGCCTGCTCGTCGACGCACGTTGCGTTTGGCGCCGTCGCACTCGAGTCGCCCGGACACGAGCCGGCATTGTACGTTGTCAGCGAGCCGAGCAACGAGTGTGCCGTGCGCCGACTTGTCGTATTCGTCAAGAAACCCGTCACACAATGCGCGTCGAGGAGCGCACGCGCGCTCGTGATGCGCGCCAACGTCATACTAGAAGTCGCCACGCCACGACGCACATTGACGAGCGCCGCCACGAGCGCTCGCGCGAGGCGCGCATACACAACGTCGCGTGGTCCCGCGCGGCCGTCGACGTAGCGTGCGGCCACGTCGGCGTACGTCGCACAGCACAGCCAATCGGCGCCAGTGACGTGAGCGCCGGCCACGCGCAGCGCAGCATCGGTGCTGTGTGCGCACACTGGCGGCGCGTCCTCGACGACAATCGAACAGAGACCCGTCGATGCGTTGAGCACGTAACGATTCGAGCCGAGTGGTGCTACGCACTCGCCATTCGACGCCGAGCACACGCCCGGCAGCACACAGGCTTCGGCGACGAGCGTGCGATTACACGCGCGGCTCGCATTGACGACGAACGAGCACGACGCGCAACACGGCGTCGCGGCACTCGTTTCGCAGGATTCGCCCGCCTCGACGAGTGCATTGCCGCACGTCGAACACGGCCCCGGCACATACGAGCCATTGGCACACACACTACACGCGCCTGCGCCAGCAGGCGCTGGTGGCGAGCCGTCGACGTAGCGTCCGTTAACAGCGGCGCGAGCATTGGCGGCAAATGCAATGAATGCCAGCGCATACGTTTGCACGTCGAAGCGAATGGCGTGCGCCACGACGTCGATGCGAAATCGGCGGCCACTCGTGCGCACGAGCTCGAGTGGCGAGCGGCCGTCGCGCGTTGAGAGACCATTCGGAAAGAGCGCCGCTGGTGCGTCGTCGACGTACACGCGCACGTCGAGATCATTGACGAGCGCCGCTGGCGCGCCGGGCGCCGTCGGATAGTCCGTGTAACCGAGCACAATGGCCACGGCGCTCGGCGCGTCGAGCGACACGCAGAATCGATGCGTGTCGCCGGCCGTGACGAGCGGCGCGTGCTCGTTCGAGAGCACGACGAGCGCGCCGCCGAGCGACGACGTTGGTAGCACGCGCGCCACTGAGATGCGGCCGTGGCCTTCAATGTAACCGCGCCCATACGGCGCGTACGCGGCCTGCGACGCGAAAAACGACATTGGTCGCTGCGGAAAGACGCCGCGCGTCGGCGTCGTCGAGGCAATGAGCAGGCCGCGCACGAGCGCACTCGACGGCTCAAAGGGCGTCGCGTGATAGTAGCCGTCCATACAGTACTGGCGCACGAGGGCAGCGGCGCCAGCGACGTGCGGTGCCGACATGCTCGTGCCAGCGAGGCCGACGACGAGCGAGCCAATCGACGCCGAACACGAAGCCGGTCCTGTATTCGAAGCACTCCACACAAAGGCGCCGCCGGCTGCGAGCGCATCGGGTTTTTGCCACGACACTGGCAAGCCAGCGCCGCCGCGACTCGAGAACTCGGTCACGTAATCGTACGCGTACGCATCGGCGGGCGACGACGGTACGGAGCCCGAGGCAATGTCGTTGGCCGTGTAGCCATTCATCGAGGCGCCGGCAGCAAAGGCGTTCTTGGCAAGCGCCGGCGTGAGCACCGAGTTGGCGCCGCGACTGGCGCCCGAGTTGCCGGCTGCGAAAATGGCCACGAACGTGCGATGCGACCAGCAAAAGGCGTCGACGCGCCGATTCTCGTCCGAGTACGCGTAATCGGCAATGCCCCACGAGCCCGAGTGAATGCGCGCGCCCGCTGCATACACGAATGCGAGTAGTTGCGTGTCGTAGGGTGCCGGCACCGTCAGGCCGCCGCCGCCTGCTTCAATGTCGACGAGCACGAGGCGCGCCTCGGGCGCGACGCCCGTGAAATCGACGGCATCGAGTGCCGTCGGCGAATCGAGCGTGCCGGTCGTTGGTCGACCGAGTGCCGAGCCGGCGACGTGCGTGCCGTGGCCGTCCGAGTCGCTCGCGTCGGCGTACGCCCACAGGGCACGTACGACGCGATGACCCGTGTCGACGGGCACCGACGCACTCGTCGTCGTCGGCACCGCGTGCGACGCGTCGACAAAGAAGCACGAGCTCGTGGCGACGCCCGTGTCCGAGATGGCCACGAGTTGCGAAGCGCCACGAATGCCGGCTGTCCACAGTGGCGTGCACGTCGAACACGAATCGGCCGCGAGCAAATTCGTTGCCGAAATGGCCGACGGCGTTTGAATCGTCGACGACGACCAGAGATTGAGCATCGTCGCGGGAAACTCGGGCTCAATGTAACAGATGCAGCGCACGGCCGTGACGAGCGCCGACGCAACGTCGACGAGTGCGCTCGTGGGCACTTGCTCAATGAGCAGATACGTCGATGTGATGGCAACGACGTGCAGTGAGAGATTCGTGGCGCGCGCCGCTGCCCGCACGTGCGCGTGCCAGACGGATGCTGGCGCCGTCGCCAGCGCACCAGGATGAATGAGTGCGCGAAGACGCACGCTCGTTGGCGCCGACGCAGCGACGCTGGCGGCGTACGTCGTCGGGCCCGAGAGGTGGGCAATGGGCGAGTGATACGACGACGACGACAAGCCAACGACATGGAGGTAGTTGGCGAGCGACGGCGCGAGACGCGAGTCGACGCTCATGGCGTCCATGGACGTGAGCTCGTCGCCGTAGTGCGACGTCATGAGCGCGTGTGTCGTCGCGTTGAGATACAGCGCGAGGCCATCGTCGAGCACGACGTCGGTGCACGCGTAGCCGAGCTCGGCGCCGAGTTCGGCGACGAACGTTGGCGAGAGTTGCCGACGAAAGTGCGCCACGTACACATCGTTGGCCGACACGAAAGTCGCGAGCGCGACGGTGAGGAGTCTCAGTCGAACTTTAGCGTCGGCAACAAGGGACGGCCTCGAGTTTATAATGTCGCGTGTGCGACGCTCGTGCCACTGCAGCGACTCGAGACCGAGCCCGCTAGCGACACGAACGAAAGCGTCGTCCGTGTATAAGTTCTGATTACAAGTATCAAGGTTGACAACGACACAATGGCTACAACCAACGAAGGTGTTCTTGTTGGACACATTGTCGTTGGTGTTGTGTACATTGTGGCTGCATTCTTTTTCGGATTGTATGAATTGATTGATCGCGGTGTGACGACACCCGTGGTCAATCCCGCTGCCTGGTACATTGTACAAGGCTTTGGTACCGTGTCGGCCAACTACTTGTTGTGGATCGCCACTGGTGTCTTTGGACTCTTCTACTTCGTCTCGGGATGGCCGCTGGCCGACGAAGTCAGAAAGGAAATCAACGACAACCAGCGTCCGTTGCGTTGGATTGCGTGGTTCTTTGTCTTTCCAGTGTATTTCTGGGTTGTCATTGGTGCCGTATTTGATCAAAATCCGGGAACAAATGCGCCCGTGACCATTGTCGCATTGGGATTCTTTGCGTCGGCACTTGCGTTCTTTTACTCGCAGAATGAGAGCGCACAATCGAATACCGATCAATCGGGTGACACCCACTGGTTTGGTCAGCAAAAAGCAGTGGAAGGCATTCTTGCATCGACATTGGTGCATCTGCTGATTTGGCTTGCGGTGGTTTTCTATGCCAACAACGAATTCCTCACGTGGAGTTGCGTGGCAGAGGGTTGGCAAATCACCATCCCGCTCATCTTTGGTATTGAATTCTTCGTCTTCCATGTGTTCCACTTTTTGATGACGAATTTCACCATGGGCTTGAATTGGGATCATTTTGTGCGCGAGTGGATTTACATCGCTCTCGAGTTTGTCATCATTGTCACGTTGCACTTGACGGTCTTCTTCATGCCGAAAGCGGCGTTTGGTCTAGCGGCGTGCTAGTAAAATCGAGCAACGACATCTTGACTATTCGTGTGCCTCTTTTACTGCCATCATTTCGCCCGCCACCGTCGCGCCCGCGCGCTCGCGCAGCGGCGGTTCGCGCGGGCCGTTGCCGTGGCCAGGCCGATCGTTGGGCGGCGGCGTCGACGTTTCGACGAGCGTCGGTGCCGACTCGATGCCGCGCAAGCACTTGAGTTCGACGAGAATCTCGGTAATGTGCGTCTCGTCGTCGCCGCCCGCTACCGCGTCCTCGCGATCGGCCGTCTCGGATTCCTCGAACCATTCTTCCATTTGTTCCTTCGACATGGAGTCAATCGACTCGAGTCGCGACAACTGGGCGAGCGTGTGTGCCATCGCCTCGGGATGCCGCGCGCGTCGCGCCGAGTACTCGACGAGCCACACGAGCGCGTCCTCGGCCGTCGAGCCGGCGCGGGCGTGCTCGATTTTCGTGCGCACTGCCGAAATGAATTCGCGCTGGCGTGTCAGGCGACTGGCGTCGACGCGCGCGCGTCGCAACTCGCGCGCTGACTCGTGCGCGTCGCCACGCCGTCCGTCTTGCCACTCGCGCTGAATGCGTCGCTCGAGTCGCCGGCGTCGAGCGCGCTCGTCTTCGAGTTGCATCGTGAGTTGCGTGTGCAGGCGCGACACTTTTGCGTGCTGCTCGTCGACTTCCTCTTGATCCGTTGGCACGTACAGCGGCCCGAGCCAACCGGCTCGGCCGCCGAGGTACTCGACGACGGGATTGAACCAGTGGCGCACGGACCAACTCATTTGTGTCATGACCGAGGATGCCGCTCGCGTGTATAGCGCACTCGCTGCAATGATGCACGCTCGTGGCTGGCCGACAACCTCGTCGTCGCACGGCGACGACGAGGTTGTGCTTATTGCCGTGACGCCGAGCGTGCGTGCGTGTTGTATCAACGTCGTCGACGATCGCACGATTCTTGCTCGTACCGTCGTCGAAGCGACGATTCGGGCCGCCGACGCAGCTACCGCCGAGTATGCGCCGCGCCAACTCGTCGTGCTCGCGCTCCACGAGCACGACGTGCGTGCCGACGTGCGGGCATTCGTCGACGCTGCCAATGCGACGCGCGTCATGTATCTCGAGCTGTGGCACAAGCGTCGTCAACTCGGCGTCAATGTGCTCGAGCACATTGACGTGCCGCGCCATCGGCTCGCGACGTCGGCCGAATCGGAGCGCTATCCCCACGACCAGCTGCCGCTGCTGCGCGTCGACGATCCCGTGGCGCGATGGCTCGGCTTTCGCGAGAATGACATTGTCGCCGTCGAGCACGACGACGACGACACGGGTGCGAGCGTGTACTTGCGTCGTGTCGTCGCGTGACCATCGTTGACCAACGCACATGCCGCCACTGGCGCCGGCGATGATCTCGGCGCAGCCCGTCTCGGACGACGAGGACGACGACGACGATGAGGACGACGACGATAGTGTCATGCTCGACGAGACGGGCGCCATTGAACCACTCGTGCCCGTCGACTACGTGCGCACCGAACGGCTCGTTCAAGAGGCGCTGCAACGCCGCGCGCGTCAACGCGTGTGGATAGCGTCGTTTGTGCTCGTGAGCGTCGCGCTCATGGCAGCGGGCGTCGTCGAGTGGCTCGCGGCCAAGGACGAAATGACGCACGGCTGGGTGCAAACAAAGTGCGTGCTTGCGACGACGAGCATCAAGAACGATAGTTCGTGTGTCTACTTTGCCGTCCTCAACGACTACTCGAATCGCTCGCTCTGCGCCGTGCCTGCCAAAATTGCCAGCTCCGCCATCTTCAATACCCCGCCCGGCTGTCACGACGATCGCGACGACGTCACGTACTGGCACACGCTCAAGGCCGCCGACACGATTGACTGTTTCGTGCCGCGTGCCGGTGGCGTGCCGGCGGCCGAGTGCGTGCAAGCGGCGACGGGCGGACACACGATAACGGCCTTCGTGTGGCGCACGTGGGTCGAGCGGCTCGTGTACCTGAGTCGCACGCCAACGGAAGGCGTGCGTGCGCTCGAGACGATTACCGATGTGCGCGCGCGCGTTGGCATTACGCTCGCCGTCGCTGGCGTCGTTCTACTGTGGCTCGTCGTCTCGTGTGCATGTCGCGACGCGCCGACGTGGGTACGGCTCGCGAGCCGTCGGCGTCAGTGCGCCGCACACAAGCTCTACTAGCTATAAAGTGCGCCGTGTCGTGCGCGCGTGCTCCTCACATGTCGCTCATCCAGGCACCGCTGGCGGAGCGGCCGGAATTTCGCTCGCGACAGTCGCGCGACGACGTCCGCCTCGAGCTGCTAGCGCGCCGGCCCAACGAGGCGCTCTTTGAAGCCGAGAGCCGCTTGCAACGCGCGCGCGAACTCCAAGTGGCCGCGCGCGACGCTGGACGATTCGAGGACGCGGCGTATTTTGCAGCAAAGGCAACACGCATCAACGGCGACGCGGCGTTCTATCGTACGCTACTGCGTCGCACGACGCCGCGCGAGTCGTTTACCGCGCTTGCCGACGAACAACTCGAACGCGCGCTGGCACAACGCACACACGACAACGCGCTCGCTCGCGACGTGTTGCTCGAGGACGCGGCGCGCCGGTTGCTCGAGGCGCGGGGCGACGAGGCGCTCGGTATTACGAATGCCGTGCGTGCGCGCGACAATTTCGAGCGCGCACGTCAACTGGCTGCTCAAAAACTCGTCGAAGACGCGGCGCGCGTGCGCGTCGAGGCGCTGCGTCAGGCGCGGCTCGAGCAAGAAGCCGCTCGTCCGGTCGTGTAACTATAGATGTAAACGCACTTTACTCGTTCTTCTTTGGCATTTCGGCGTACCCGAGCTTGCCGCTCGCCAGCGGTGCGAGCGGCTCGGGATCGCCGTCGACGGGCGCGTATGCGCGACAAAACGTGTCCTTGTAGCCGAACCGACGCACGAGTGGCCACGCGAGCACCGTGTCGAAGCGCGGATACGCGACGTGAAAGACGACGAGTTGCCAGCCAATGGCAGCGAGCGCGCCGACGAACGCGCCGACGAGCACTTGCGCCGAGTCGTTGAATCGAAAGTACATGTGCGAGTACATGACGAGCGTGTACAAGCCAATGAGCAACGACATTTGATACGTGCGAATGTGGGGCGAACGCCACTGCATGGCAAAGATGCCAACGGACGCAACGGTAAAGGCCGTCAACTGCGGCTCGAGCGCCGGCATGCCACACGGCACGCACGGATCGCAGGGAGGTAGCGGCGTCGAGCCGCACGTCACATTCGGCGGCGGCGGCCACGGAAACGGTTCCATGCCGCAGGCCGTGTGATTCGACGCACGATCGATGCAAAAGAAGGCGTACGTGCCGCACGTGGCCACGGGCACGGGCTGCATGAAGGCCCACAGCAACAGGTAGTTCAGCCAAAAATTGAGTGTAATGCCAAACGAGAGCAGCACGAGATACAGCTCCTTGGTGCGCACGAGGCCCTCGAAGAAGATAAAGGCCGTGATGCCATAGTGCGTAAAGTAGAAGAGCACGAGATACGCGCTGGCGGCATTCGGTGTGTATTCGCAATTGGCGAGTGCCCACGATTCGACGGCCGTAAAGGACATTCGCACGCGTGCGCGCGCGCTCATTTTATACGACGTGCTGCACGCCGATCAATGGGCACGGGCGTTCGATCGGGCACCGTCTCGGCGCGATAACGACGCCACAGTTGCAAGCCGAGATGGCCGAGCAGGCCGAGTGCAAGCAGGCCGAGTGCGTAGCCCGCGTACGGCGCCACGAGCGTGACGCGCTCGAGTGCCGAGAGTTCGTGCAACTGCACGGCGACGCTCACGACGTCGTCGTTGCGCAACGGTAGCGACACGCGCAAGCGTTCACGCACAACGTTTGACATGTGGCGACAAATGAAGATCATGCTGCCTATATAGCACACGAGGACGAGCGCCGACGCTATGGGTCGCGAATCGACGACCATGTCGAGCGACGATGACGACGACGACGACGCGTCTGTGAATGTACGCGCCTTCTTGCCGACGCACGCACACGACGACGACGAATCGATTCTCCAAGCGCGCGCCGACGACGCGACGTTGTCGGCACGGCACGTTGCCAGTGACGACGACGAGGAGGAGGCGCCTCCTCCTCGTCGACTGACGCGCAGCAAGCGTGTTCGCGTGTCGGGCGCCGACGCCGATGTGCGCACACACGTCGAGAATCCGGAACAAGCGGCTCTGTATCGCACGACAGAGCCACCCGAAGCGTTGTACGAACAGTATGCACGCCCGACGCCACTGGCGACGATTGACGAGCACGTGACGTGGATGCGAGCGGTGCGTGACGCACGACGCGCCCTTGAAGACGAGCCATTCTATCAACAAGCAGTTCTCGTTGCCGGGTACGCGGGCATTACCGTCGACGAGCTCGTGTACGTCAATCGTCCCAAACCGCCGTCGCGCGCGCCGTCCTTCGTGGGCACGTACGATCAGACGTCGATTCTCAATCGACTCGTCGGTGGCAGTGGTGGTGGTGGCAATGTACCGCCACAACCAGCACCGGCACAGCCGGTCCTGGTTGCAGACGTGTTGGATGCGATGCGACAACAACAAACCAAGCAACAGAAGGCATTGTTGAAGGCGACACGACGTCTCGAACGCGTGAAGAAGGAACTCGAAGACTACCAAGCGAAATACGATGAAGAGACGAAAAAGACGAAAAAGAAGAACGACATACTCGTCCTTCAACGAGGGAAAATATCCGAATTGCAAGACGAGCTCGAGAATGCAAAGGGCGAAATTGACGAATTGAAAGAGGGTTTTGAACAAATAGTCGTCAAGTTGCAAGCCAAGATTGACCGATTGAACGAAGAACGAAACATTTTCGAAGGCGGCGACGAGGAAGCGTCCGAGGAACGAGTTGGTACTATACCACCATCGCCACAATCGCCGCTGGCTAGAAAACAACGAACCAAACGAACCAACGCACAATTTGCACTCTCCGGCGACAATGCCGCGTATCAAGCAGCCGTGCAAACGTACCTTGACGACTTGGCACTGCTCCTTGCGCCGGGTGCAGTGTTGGACGTGGAGCAAATCGAACGGCTGCGTCGACGGGAACAAGTCTTTCTTCAAATGCGTCGTGCACAACGCAACCTCTCGGAACTCGAGGAATCGCGCGTCACGGGCGACATTCGTCTGGCGCCAACGTACACGGCCAATCAAGCGCTGGCCATTGACATGGTGCGTCTTCGATTTCCACAGACGTTGCGCGAAGCGACGATTGATTCGTTCGAGCGCTCGACGACGTGCCGCTCGCTCTTTGCGCTACTCACGGCGGCACTCGTGCAACGCGGCTTCTTCGTGTCGGGCCGGCACGGGCCGACGCGCGCGAGCGATTACAAGCGCTACGAGGACGGCATCACGTACGCGATGCTCCAATTTCGATTTGCCGAGTTGCAAGGGCCGACTGTCGAGATGCGCTACGACCGAGTGGCCGAGTTTCGCGACGCGGCGGCCGCTCGCGCGCGGCCCGCGTGCCACACGTCGCTCAAGTACGGCACGACGCCGTACATGGCCGCGCCTCGTTCGGCACTCTCGAGCGCCTATGCCCTTCGCTCGGCACTGCTCTCGAGTGGCGCCTATGCGCCACTCGACGCGCGCGACGCGGCTCGCTCGCCGTACGGACAGCGGGGTATCGCCTTCGGGCGACGCTAGGTATAAAGTAGCAGCCGACGGCGGTAGGTGACTCGCGGATCGGAGCGTCGGCGCTACAAAGGACTCGTCGTCGCGCACGCTCGACGCACATGAGCCATCCTCGTCCAGTCAAGGCTATTGGTGAGACAAGTGGCGAGCGACTGCTGATGCCGCAGGCGACGCAAACGTCGTCGCTGGCCTCGTCGTACAACAAGAAAGCACTGCCCGTGTCGCGAGCACCCGCTGCTGCCGTTGAAGCCACCAAGAAGCTCGCTGCACCCGTCATGAATGACGACGACGTGGTGAAAGTCGTGGCCAAGGCGCTCGAGGAGCGCATGCGCTCGACTGCGTCGTCGCACGACGCGTTGCTCGACGAGAAGAAATCGCTCTCGGCCGTGCTCGCCTTCTCCTTCTCGTGGCGCAAGGAGCCGTCGGCCGAGGAGGTTGTCAAGTTGAAGAAGGCCGCCGAGGCGGCTGGTCGTACGTATGTGCCTGACACGAGCGTCGCTGCGGCTCCCCTTCCCGTGAGCTTCGACGCTGAGACGCTCAACAAGGCGTTCGGTGGCAAGCTGAACTTTGCGAAGGAGCAGTATCTCCTGTCGGCCTACATTGAGAGCGCGCACTCGTCGGCGCCGTATCCGCTCGCCTTTACGCTCTCGGGCGTGCAGGGCAAGGCGCTGCACCGCGTCTTCTCGAACGATGGCACGGCGTCGACGCTCACGCTCGCGCCGTCGCAGTCGCTCGCGACGGAGCGCGAGATTTATCGCATGGCAAACATTGACGCCGACGACCTGTACGCGTACGGCTCGATTGATCTGAAGGACGAGATTTCGAGCCTCACGCGCAAGACGGGCACGAACACGTACTTTGTGCCGGCGAAACGCTTCCTGGGCAAGGTGCTCGCGAACAATCTTGAGGAGATCACGAAGACGGACACGGTCGAGTACATTCCCAAAGCCGAGATGTACATGGTCGAGGAGCACGTGATTGCCGACATTCTGTCGAAATTCCACGACCAAGTGCTCATGGACTTGAAGACGACGGATTTCACTGCGATCAAGGGCACCATCTCGCGTGCCGATCGTACGGCCAAGTCGGCGCTCTCGTTTGCCGACGCCACGGACGCGCCCGGACTCGGCAGTCTGGCGGCGCGCGAGGCGGCGCACAATGCCGTGCAGCACATGACGGTCAATGTGCGCTTCCAGGTGATTGATCCGGCGAATCTGCGCAAGGACGAGCAGTAAACTGCCGGTGCGTGTGTACTACAATGTCGTGCGTCGCGAGTCGGCTGCCACGCGCCGACGTTTCGTCGTCGTCGTCGTCGTCGGCTCGTCGTCAATCGCCACTACCGCGTCGTCGCCGTCGTCGGCATCGTCGTCGAGCGCCTCGGTGCCGAGCAGCCGGCGCGCCAGACTCAGCGATCGTGCGTCGTCGGCCACGCTCACGTCGTGAAAGAGCGACGCCGAGTAATCGTGCGTCGCGTCCCACGACCGGAGTGCGCCCCAATTCGCACGCAGCCCGGCGTCAATCGTCGCGAGCGTGTGATACGTTGGCGCCAAGAAGAGCCACGCCTTGCGTCGCGCGTGCTTCGCACACAGGCGCACGTCGACGAACGTGCGCGTCGTCTCGTCAAACGCAACGACGCTCGCAAACGGCGCCGCGTCGCCGAGCTTCGCGACGGCCGAGCACACGCGACACTTGACCGTGGCGCTCGCGGCCGAGGCGCCGAGCGCCAGCGGCGCACCAGCGTCGGCGCGCCGGCGACAGCGCGAGCACAGCAGCGTGTCGGCGCGCCAGTGCGCGTCGTCGAGGCGCGTGTAGCCGAGGCACGAGCAACAGGCGACGATCATCGTCGAGTCGAGACGCAGCACGTAGCCCAGCATCGAGACGGCCTGCACTTGCGAGCGCGAACACAGCGAGTAGCGATAGTAGCAGCGCATGTCGTGGCGACGACGTTGCGTGGCCGACCGCAGCGCGGCCACGCGCTCCTCGGCAGTAATCGAGTCGGCCACCTTTTGCATGGCGACGCGCGTCTGTCGCGTCTTGCGCTCCTCGGTCTTGTACTTTTTCGACGCGCACGTCCACACAATCGACTCGTCGCGCGGATCCGACGACCGGTGGCCACACACGAACGGGCGCCCGTTGCGTGCCTCCCACGCGCGCAGCATGTCGACGTACGCGTCGGCGTCGGCGAGCGGCGACACGCGCAACACCAAACGATGAGCGCGTTCGCGCTCATCGTTTGGTGTACGATCGTCGCGACCGCCCGTCACTGGCGGCAGCGGCGTCGTCGTGTCAAAGGGCTCGGCATTGGCGGCAACGGCGTCGAGCCAGTCGGCGGCGGCTCGTGTGGCCGTCGGCGCCGCGTCAAAGGCCGTCGGCTCGGACGGATACATGTCAGTGCCGGCGTCAATCGTCGCGTGCTCGCGATACCAGTCAAAGAGCGAGCCGCCGCCGGCAGCCGCCACGAGCGACTCGTACGTGGGCAAGCCCGAGGCACGCAGGCGCGAGGCGACGAGCCGTTCGATCGAGTCCGTCTGAAAGCACACGAGTTCCGAGCCGCTCATGGGCATCTCGTTCGTCGGCTTGGCGTCCGCTGGCACGAGAGCGCCGCGAAACTCGCGGCACTGGAGACACACGAATGACGAGAGCAAGTGAATGGGCAGCGGCAGTTCGGGTGCAAACGAGAGCCGCTCGCGGAGAACGGCCACCTGCTGCCGAGCGAGATGCTCGACGAGCGGAAAGGCGTACACGCGCGCGCGATTGACTTGCGCGTGCACGAATGCGTGCACGAGCATGAATTGAAACATGCCACACTCGTCGGCGAGAAAGCGCGCAAACCCCGTCGTCACGGCTGCCGACGGCGTGCGTGCATACAAGTCGGCGACGGCCGCATACTCGCGCACGACGCTCGGCGTCGCGTACACGACAGTCAATGGCACGCGACCACGAGGCACGTAGTCGCGCTCGAATTCGCTCATGGACGCTGGCACACTTGCCGTTGGCACGAGCGGTGCGCCGCGTGGGTAGCGCGCGACGAGATGACGCACAATTGCCTCGAGCTCGGGCGTGACGACAGCGTCGAGTAGTCGCTCGCTGCCGTCGGCTTCCGGCTCGCCCGTGTCGAGAAACGTCGTGAGCGCCGCGTCGAGCGCCTCGACAAAGGACACGAGTTGCACTTGGTAGAGCGTCTTGATGGGCAGTACCGAGGGCGTGAGCGATCGGAGCACACTCGTGGCGACGGGCTCGCGGCCGCGCATTGCGTCCATGCACGCGACGACGGACGCTTGCCACTCGACCCAGCGCGTGCGTGCTTGCAACTCCTCGAGCACGTGTGGCAAGCAGCGTTCGAGCACGAACACCATGTACTCACGCACGCAATTGACAATCGTGTTCTGAAAGAGATAGCGTTGCTGACTCGCCGACGCTGCTGTGCGCGCGGCCACGAATGCATACAGCCGTTCGCGACGATACGCGTCGTCGGCGGGCGCCGGCGGCAGGCCGGCGGCTGTGCGCGCGCCAGCGTACTCGACGTCGTCGGCCACGTCGGCGTTTGTCAACTCGAGCGACGCTGGCATCTCGAGGTCGCGCGCAACAACGTCGCCAACGCCACGCAGCGCGCGCTGCCGCGCGAGTTCGGCGGCCAGCGGTGGCGGCGGCGCGTAAAAGAAGGCGCGATACAGACGCAGTCGCTCGGCGAGCGCCGGGCGGACACGCACGTGCCGATAGACGCCGAGCAGCGAGGCGGCGAGCAACGCGCGCACAACGTACGCGAACCAGTCGTGCTCGACGTACGCCGTCTCCATAGTCGCAATGACGTTGCGCACACCGCAGCGTCGAGGAATCATCTTGTTAAAGAGCGCCGTCATGGAAAAGTCCTCGTCGCTGCTCGTGTCGCCAAAGAACGAGCACGCCTCGAGCGCGTCGACAAACGACGGCAACTCGCCCTCGTGAAAAATCGTGTCCGCCGACGGCGCGTACGCGGCGAGCGCTGCCGCTAGTAGCGTCGAATCGTCGCGCGGCGGCGCCGTGCAGTCGGCGAGCGCGAGCGCAATGAGCGCGTGTGCGTCGAGCCACGCGTGCACGTAGAACGACATTGAATGCACGGGCTCGTGCGTGTCGGCGGCGCGCAGTTCGGCGCCAAACGACTCGAGAATGTTGATACGCAGCACGAGCGCTGCGTACACACGATGTGCCGGCGAACGCATCGTCGTCGCGTCCTTGTCGCCACCCGGTCGGAAGTGGCGCAACGGCATGGCAATCGTGCCAGCGTCGACGAGCGCCAGCACGGCGGCGACGTGCGTCGCCGCTTCGCGCACGTCCTCGGTGGTGAGTAACGCCGCAATGGCTGGCGGCGTCGTTGCCGGCAGTCGACGTCGTAGCGCCGCGACGGGCGACGTTGTCATGTCGGCAAAAGGATCGTCTTCGCGGGCGACGACGGCATCGTGCCGAGCCGCTCGAACGTACGGACACAGCTTGGCTGTGCGCGCGTCGAGCGGCGCGATCCATGGCACGATGCCGCCTAGAAATTTGCTCGAGCCACCATTGACGACGACGGTGGCCGAGCGCCGGGGCGAGGAAACAGCTGTCGGTAATAGATTTCGCCGCTTTTCGCGTCAATGTGCCGCTCGAATTGCATGAGTGCCGGCTTCACAATCGGATACATGATGCCCTCGAACACGGGCGCCACCGGGGCGTTGCAGTCGGCGAGACAGTACTCGCCCTCGACGTCGACGAGATTAAAGTGCGATTGCACGAGCACGACGCTCTCGACGGCGTCGAGCAGACACTGCACGTTTTGCGTGCGCATCGACACGAGATGACGATTCGCGTCGTAGCGCAAGCACAGTAAGCAGAGGCGCGAATTGTCGGGCAGGCGCGCGTCCGGCACGCCGTTGCGAACGTCGTACTCGTACTTCTTGAGCTCGTCCTCGTAGAAGAAGGCGACGAGCGTCATGCCGCCGCCGTCGCAAATAATAGCGTTGCCCTTGCACGCCGAGCCCATGGCGCACGCGGGCTCGCCGGCGCGCGGCGGACGCAGCATCGACTCCTCGTGCCGACGCGGCGACACGCGCAACGCTTGGCGCATGCGCACGACGCCCGCCGACTGCGGATCGTTCAAATGCGGCGGCATGCTCGCCTCGTCGACGACGTCCGTGACGAGACGCTGCAAGAACGTATTCTCGAGTGGACTCACGGTGGCGGCGAGCACGCGCGGCAACGTCATGCCAGCCAATCGTTTCGGCACCTCGCGCACGAGCGTCGACGCCACCTCGGCGATGCGCATGCCCGCTTGGCCCGAGATTGGTGCGTTGCCCGCGCGCAGCACGGCGTCCATGTTGCGATGCAGCGCATCGTAATTGTCGCGCATCGCCAGTGGCGGCTGTGCGCCGCCCGAGCCACGCAACACGTCGTTGACGTTGCCAACGACGAGCGGCGGCGGTCGGTGCACCATTGCTGGCGAGGCGGCGGCAACGATGGTTTGATGCGCAACGGCTGGCAGCGCCGCTTGGCGAGCGACGTTGGCCGCTCGATCGAGCGTCGACTCGCTGCCGTCGGCCACTGCTGCGGCAGCCGCGACGGCGGCTACGTGAGCGGCAGCAAAACGACTGACTTGATCGGTAGCAACGCGCGTCGCCACTGTTCGAGCACGTTCCTGCTCGTGGGCAATGCGAACAAGCGAATCGCTGGCGTCGCTGGCGTCGTCATTGTCGTCGTTGGTCGGCGGTGCTTTGACGGCGGCTGCTGCAACGACGACGTTTTCGTCGTGTTCAAGCTTCACGAGGTCGGCCAACGTCGTTGGGCGTGCAATGGCTTGCTCGAGTTTCACGAGGTCGGCCAGCGTCGTGGGGCGTTGCTCACGCTGCATAAGCTCCGCCAACGTCGTCGGTGGCGAAGCCGACATTGGTGGTTGGTCGTCGGTGACCAACGGACGAGGCGGTACTTTCGTTGCTCGAGCGCGCCGTGGCGCTGCTCGCAACGTCGCTCTTTGCCGACGTCGCACGCAATCGGCTCATGATGGTGGCATGGCTGGGCACGCACGTCCGCACGACAGTCGTCGTCGACGACGACGCTCAACAACGTCGCGCGGCCGAGCACGAGCGACAGGCGGCACGCGAACGTCAGCGTCGAGCCGTCGTCGCGCGCACAACGGCGACGACGCTCACTGACGCGCTCGACACGGCCCGCACGCGCATTCTCGGGCAACTCGTGCCGGCTGCCACGGCGACGCTGCATCGCCGCATACCGCATGCGACGCACGGGCTGTTTCGCGTCGTTGGCGCCATGAATCGCTCAGCGACCCAGTCGTCGTCGCCACTCGACGCCCTCACGACGCTCATTCGCACGCTGCTACTGGCGCGCGTGCGACTGACGCTGGTAGCCGACGCGGCGCAGTTGCACGTGTACGTCTTTGGCCGACGCACCGACTGCCGCGTGCCCGGCTCGCTGCTGTCGATGGACGAGCGCCGAACGCTCGAGTTCATGGCACTGCTGGCCGACTACTGGATCGACGGCGACGAGTACGTCGCGACGAATACAACTGATCTCGGCACCGAGACGCTCGTGGCCACGAGTGCATTGAACGACGTCATTGAAGTGTCACTCGATCGCGCGGCGCTCGTCTGGGCACTCTGCGAGACGATTCTCTACGGCGCGGGCGAGTACGAACGCGTGCGCCACGTGCTCGAGGCGGCTCTGCTCGCGGCCTCTGTGTTGCCGGACGTGCTCGTGGCCGGTCACTACGACACGATGCGGCATTTGGCGCACTCGGTGCACGTGGCGCCGCTCGTGCCGGCCAGTCGCCCAGCGGCTCGATTCTCACACGAGGCGGCCGTTCGTGCGCACGAGTATGCTCGGCGTTTTCACGTCAATGGTATACACGCGTCGTCGAGCCGAGCCGACTGGTGGTCGGCGTCGTAGGCATCGGTGACCGACGCGCGCTGAGTTCCGATAAATCGAAACTCAAGCTCGTGCTGCGGCTGCCGGCGCTCGCCGCCGACATTGAGTGCGTGGCCGACGACGCGGCGTACTTGCATGCACCGGCAGTGCGCTACGTCTTTGAGGACGGTGCCATTATATTCTCGTCACTCTCGTCGTCCATGACTGGCGCCGACGTGTATCGTCGCTTTGCGCGTCTGGCCGACGCGGCCTTTCGCGATAATGTGCACACGTACGTGCTGTGTTTCGACGACAAGCGGCACGTGCCGACGCGCAAGGCCGCAACGCAGGCAAAGCGACGAGCAGCGCTCGAGGCGGCCAACGAACGCGCATGGCACTGGGACGGCACGTCGACGATTGTCGGTGCGACGAGCCACGAGCGACTGCCGCCGTGGTCCGACGTGCGTCTCGATGCGCGCGCGGCCCGGGCGGCCGTTGGCGACATTTGCCGCGCCATGACGCGACTCTATCGCCCGCCACCGGGACGACGGCTCATTGTCGACTCGGAAGCCGGTCGTTTCGTCGTCGAGACGAGCATCGATGGCGCCGACGTGCTCGAACCGTACGCCGACACGAGCGACAAGCCCGCGACGCTCGGCGAAGCGGACATTGTCGCTCAGTACTACGTGGAGCGGTCGACGCGCGACGAGACGCGCGACGACGAGCAGACGACCTTCTCGCGTGCTCACGTGCGTCTCGACGAGCGCGCGCTCTCGTTTTACGACGCGCGCTCGAGCGACGTGCCGCCGAGCGATCGGCGCCTACCGGGCGACGTGTCGGCGCACGAAATTCCAGCGTCGCGACGTCGCCGTTGCTTCGAGGCGGGCGCCATTGTGCTGCGGACGACGGACACTGATTTTGTGCCGCTCTCGCTTGTGGCGCAGTTGCGCCACGAGACGGCCGCTGTCCACGTGTCGCTCGGCACCGTGCATCGTGACGCTACGGGCGCGTACGTCACGTCGACGACCGAGAGCGCGCGCGCAGCCACGGAACTGTACGACATTCGGCGCCTCACGACGTGCATCGAGCAACTCCATCGGCCGTCGTCGCGCGAGACGGCCATCTGGTCGTTTGTCGCCTTCTGTGCCGCGTGTGGCAACGATTACACACGTCGCCCCGAGGGCTTCTCGCCGCTCTCGCTCTTTGCCGCCTATCGCTCGTCGATTGCACGCGGCAATCGACTCGTGGCGCGCGTGCGTCGGCGCGTGCCGGTGCTCGACGCCCGAGCGCTGACACACTTGTTGCGCACGGCCTACAATGAGCGACTACCCGAGGGCCGGCGGCCAGTGTCGTGGACAGACGACGTGCCGTCGTGGTTGGAAATCAATGCTCGCATTGCGATGCCGAGTCACGACGACACGCTCGCGTACTACGAACAAGTGGCGTGGTCGTTGACGTACGCGGCAGTGGCAGTAGACGGCATCACTATTTAGCGCGCGAGTGCGCGTGCGCGCGCGCATGGACGACTTTCGCCTACGGGTGCCGAAACCGGCAGTGGCGATTGTCCCGGACGCGGCAATGCCGTCTCGTCGCGCGCCAGTGACGCTTGTTGAACGAATTGCACGATTGAAGGCACGCATTGCACACGCACGCACGCGTAAACAAGAGTAGACGACGACGCGTCAATGATGCGTCGAAGAGTTTACAGAGACAATGACAATCAAATGACATTCGGATGACAATCAGATGACATTACGAGGACATTACAAGGTTATTACAATGTCATTACGAGGATATTACAAGGTTATTACAATGTCATTACGAGGACATGACAAGGTTATTACAATGTCATTACGAGGACATGACAAGGTCATTACAGTGTCATTACAAGGTCATTACATTGACACCAGACGTCCGAGGGATTCCGAGGGGTCCTATCGATTTACGTCGCGTCGCACTATTCTCCAATGTCGACGCGCCAGCCATCGGCCGTCTCAGTGGCCGTCACGACCGACGAGCCCGGCGACAGTGCGACGAGCACCGTCTCGGGCACCGTGTGCATGCCAAATTCAACGCGATTACGCTCCTCCGTGTCGGCAACGAAGCGACGTATCGATGCATTCGACGGATCCGTGGCGGCGGCTCGGCGCGCCAGCGCTAGCGCCACACCGCAATTCGGCGTCGCCGAGTCGAGGAGCGCGGCGGCCGAGTAGCGCAGTGCGAGCGCCGTTGTCACGGCGTGTGCGCGCTCGAATTCCGTTGGCAGCAGTGCGTGCGCGCTGGCAAACTCGCGCGCGCCACGAAACAGCAGCACTGCCATGCGCCGCGCGTCGCCATTCGATGCCAAATGCACGAGCGACGTCTTGACTTCCGCCTGACCGGACACGGCATGCAGTAGCGCTTGGATGCCGGTGCGACTGTAGACGACGGGCTCGCGCGTAGGTAGCATTGTTGTCCGTTCGAATGCCGTGCGCAACGCGTCAATCGACGTGGCTGCCGCGTCGTGGGCAAATCGCGCGACTGGTAGTGGCGGTTCGACGATGCGCGTCGCCACGAGCGCTCGTAGCCGCGTGAGTTCGTCGCGCGCCAACACGAGCTCGTCGCCCCGCGGCGATTCGGCGCCGCGACGCTGATACGCCGAGGCGACGGCCAACGACGTACACACGCTCTCGAGCAACGGCGACGTGTCGACAATCGTCACGGGCTTCGACGACGTGAGCCATTGGACGCGCCACGAGAATTCGAGCGGCAAGCGCGCGCGCGCCGACGAGCCGGCGCGCGTGAGCGTCGTGGCAAAGTCGCGCCACGCCCGCGCGTACGTGACAATCGTTTCGACGTGCTCGGGACCGAGCACGGCTGCACCGCCAGCCAACGCGGCTGCACGACGGAGGCGCGACAGGTGAATGAGCGCGTCGCGATCGCCAAAGAATGTCTCTTCAAAGGCGAGAAACGTGCTCGGCACTGGCACGTGTAGCACGAGCAACGACGCCATGCGTTGGTGCGAGATGACGCGCTGTTTATACGCGCGACGACGACAATCGTTGCCAATTGGCTACGACGAACCGCACGTGCTCGTCGATAATATCGTTGAGAATTCTCCACCGCTGGCCACGATCGAGATATGAATAAAAATATAACGCCTCTTTTTTGTGTACATATGCGACGTGACGTGCAATGATGGTATACACGGTGCTGCCGTGATTGAACAACACCGAACCTGGACGAATCATATCAAACAGCGTCGTTTTGAGACGCTCAACGGCATTCGAGAGTGCTTGACGCTCAATTGCTACTACACGAGCAGAATACGAATGAACATCCAAACACACCAAGCGACGATTCTTTTGCAACACTGTCGTCCACGGTTGCGCGGATACAACATCGACAAAAGAACAAAGAAGTTGTACTGCAGTCAAGCTGGTCGTTGAAAACACGTGTTCGAGAATACCAACCTCGGTAGTGGTCAATGGCCGGATGCACCCGAAACACAGATATTTCAATGTTCGATTTTTCGTCAGTGCGTGGGCTAATAGCACAAAGTGCGAGGTTGACGTAAACCCCGACCAGAATAATCGCAACGACGTCACCGTCGTATTGGCAGCAAGCAATGTAGAGAGTAATTGAACAAGCTCAGAACTCGCGCGCCGTTCATCAATATCAATGTCGATATCGGTCAAACGTGCAATCGTCAGCAATTCCATGTACACGCGACTACACGCTGGCGTGCGCATATTGCCACTCGCTTTGAACGTCGTCACACTGCTGGTATTGCTTCGCAACGCTTCGACGAGGACGTGCATACCGGCACGCGAAAAATTATTCGATCGTATACTAATTGTTCGTAGACTGGTTGTTTTTGTCAACAGCGCTGCCAACGTTGTAGCAACGTCGTTTTGTAACCCACAATTATCAAAATAGAGCGCGGTGATGTACGTATTTGTGATGAACGCATTCAACAGCATGCATGGCACCTCGTCGTCGACGTAGCGACACAGCCTCAAGCGTCTGACGCTAGTATTCAATGCTAGCGCCTTGACAAAGGCGCGAATGTCATCGAGTGTTTCGGCTTCTTCCAATACGACGGCGGATAAGTTATCGAGTGAGCAAATAAGTGATTGCATTCCGGGCGAAGCTCGATCATAGACGCTCGATTGTTCCAATGCCATGGTGAGTCGTCGAACACGTGGACCAACGACATGCTTATACTCATTGTACTCGCCGTCGTCGTCGTCGTCGTTGTCATTCTCTACGCAACGAGGACGACGCACGTCGTCCTCGTTGAAGGCAACATTGCCGCTGGCAAATCGACCTTCGTCACGTCGTTTGCTCGCGCACATCCACGAGCGCGCGTCGAACAAGAACGCATTGGCGAGCGCTTGCTCGACGCCTTCTATCGTGCACCCGAACGCTACGCCTTTGCACTCCAAATGACGCAACAAGCACAACGAGCCGCGTCCTTTGAACGAGCAATTTGCTCGTCGAGCGAAACGATTCTCGATCGTAGCGTGCTGGGCGACTATGCATTTGCGCTCTGGAACACGGCGCTCGGCAATCTGACGCGCGACGAGTGGCACATGTACCAGGAGGCGGCGGGCGAGACGGTGGCCGAGGTGCTGTGTCGGGCGGTGCCCCAAGACGTGACGATTCTCTTTTTGAACGACGCGTCGAGTGCGTGCTCGGCGCGGCAACGCGTGCGCGATCAACAATCGATTGACGCGTCGTACATGAGCGGCGTCGAGGCGGCCCACTTGCTCGTCATGGCGCGCGTGCCGCGCGAGTACAAGCTCGTCGAGTTGTACTGGGACGAGTACACTGCCACGCTGCCGCCCGCGCGCGCCGTCGACGAACGACGAACGACGTTGCACGCTCGAGCGGCTGCCGCCATTGCAGCACTCCAGTGTAGTGCGTCGGCACGAAAATTTTTAACGGCAATGCTCGATGGTGTGTAAATGAGACGTCGGGCGAGTCACGACACGAGTGTGTCAACTGACCATGCGTCATGCCATTGTCATGGTGCACAGTGACCATGGCCAGTCGGACCGTCGAAAAGTCATGTACGACGTTTCACACAGTTTCATGGGCACATGGCCAAAATTGCCAAAAACCAAATTTGGCCACATGGCC
>Ga0105103_10000360_pt1 | contig 25655 bp, 24 predicted proteins | sample PPLLaktember2015_2_FD_79107 | JGI IMG/M metagenome (GOLD analysis project Ga0105103, IMG submission 79107) | Freshwater sediment microbial communities from Prairie Pothole Lake near Jamestown, North Dakota, USA - PPLs Lake P7 Core (6) Depth... | ecosystem: Environmental > Aquatic > Freshwater >...
AAACGGAAAAGGGGTTGTCCGCGCGATGCGGGACAACCCCTTCGTCGTTCGAACTTTGAACTCTTGAACTTTGAACTTTGAACTTTGAACTTCGCTATTGGGTGATCTTAACCACCACCACCGTCTGGTCGTCGGTCTGCTCGGCGTCCTTCCGGAACGCCTGCATTGCGCCGAACAGCGCGCCCACGATGTCCTTGGCCGTCTGCTGGTGGGTCTGCTGCACCACCTCGATGATCCGCGCGGAGCCGAAGTCCTCACCGGCCTCGTTGAAGGCCTCGGTGATGCCATCCGAGCAGAAGACGAACACGTCGCCCAGCGCCAGATCGATGGTGATCTCGTCGTAGGTGGATCCCGGAAACGACCCCAGCGGCATCCCCGGCATCGGGATCGCCGCGACCTTGCCGCCGCTGTAGCGAATCGGGTACGGCAGGCCGGAGTTGGCGAAGGTGACCTGCCGCTTGCGGAGGTCGAACATCGCGTAACACAGCGTGCAGTAGTACTCCTCGAGCTGCCGCTCGTTCAGGATGCGGTTCATCGCGTTCAGCACCACGCTCGGCGTGCTGCGCCGCGTCTCGAGACGGCGCCGGAAGGTGCGGCCGCGGACGAGCTCGCCCACGAACGCGCTGTAGAGCGCCGCCGGCACGCCCTTGCCCGACACGTCGCCGACCGAGACCACGAGGGTGTGGGGCTCCGGCGAGAGGAAATCGTAGACGTCGCCGCCCAGCTCGCGCGCCGGGTCGAAGTGCCACGCGACGTCCACGCCGCGCAGCCGCTTCGGCAGCTCCTGCGGCAGCAGCGCCAGCTGCACGCGCTGCGCGAAGCGGAGCTCCTTCTCGATGCGCAGCTCGTTGGCCCGGATGGCCTCGTAGAGGCGCGCGTTCTCGATCGCCACCGCCGCCTGCGAGGCCAGCAGGGTCAGCAGCTCGACGTTCTTCTTGCTGAACGCCGCCATCTCGGGGCTCTCGAGATCGAACACGCCGATGCAGCGGTCCTTCACGAGCAGCGGGATGACCAGCTCGGAGCGCACGTCCTCGACGGCGTTGATGTAACGGGGGTCCTGCGTGACGTCGTCCACCAGCACGGCCTCCTTGTGGAGCGCCGCATAGCCGACGAGGCCCTCGCCGAGCTTCACCGGCTCGAGCGCCCGCGGGTTGTCGCCGTACTTGATTGCGAGCTTCATCTCCAGCATCTGGCTCGACTCGTCGAGCAGCGCGATGCCGAAGATGCGGTAGTTGATGATGCGCTTGACCAGGTGCGCCAGTCGCGTGAGGAGCTCCTCGAGGTCGAGGATGGCGCTCATCTCGCGGCCGATCTCCGCGAGCGTCTCGAGGGTCTCCGAGTACTCGCGCTCCGACTCGAACAGCCGCGCATTGACGATGGCCTGCGCGACGTGGGCGCCGAACTGCCGCAGGATGACCTCGTCGCGCTCCGTGAAGGCGGCCCGCCGATCGCTCAGCAGGTTGAGCGCCCCGATCACGCGGCCCTGGTGCCGGAGCGGCACCGCCAGCTGCGAACGGACACCAGGCACGGTCTTCAGATAGCGCGGGTCGGTGTCGACATCGTCGAGCAGGATGGGCCGCTTCTCGGCGACCGCGGCGCCCACCACGCCCTCTCCCAACTGCAGCCGGAACGTGCGCACGACCTCTTCGGGATAGCCCACCGCATAGGCGATGTGCAGGTCCTGGCGACGTTCGTCGAGGAGGTACACCGAGAAGACGGTGAACGAGGTGAGCCGCGAGATGAGCTGCGGGATCTTCTCGAGCAGCTCGCTGAGATTGAGCACCGAGGTGACCTCCCGGCCAAGCTCGGCCAGGACCGCCAGTTCCGCGGCATCGCGAATGGCGGGCAGGCCCGCGGAGGAGTCGTGTGTCGGTGGCCCGCTCGGGGGCTCCCTTCCGGGGGCGCTCGCCTGCCCCGGGTCTGGACGGTCGGTCATGGAGTGATGATCGGGGTCGGACGGTCCGGCGCTGATAGGGCAGTATACTGAGTGGGACGCGAATGCAGAATGACGAACTGACGCTGCCGTTCGACTACGCCGCCATCGAACGCATCCTCCCGCATCGCTACCCGTTCCTGCTGGTCGACCGCATCACCGAGTTCGAACCCGACAAGCGAATCGTCGGCATCAAGAACGTCTCCATCAACGAACGCTACCTCTCGACGACGTCGGCCGACGGCCGCCCGGCGCTGCCGCCAACGATCCTCACCGAGGTCGTGGCGCAGGTCGGTGCCATTCTGATCCTCGCCAAGCCCGAGTACCGCGATTTGCTGATCTTCTTCCGCGGCATCGAGCGCGTGCGCTATCGCGGTCAGGTCTATCCGGGTGACGTGCTGGTGGTCGAAGCCCGCGTCAAGCGCCTGCGCAATCGCATGGGCGTGCTCGAAGGGCGAGCCAAGGTCGGCAACCGCATCGTCGCGAACGGCACCATGACCTTCGCGCTCGGCACCAAGGACAGCGACGTCGCCTAGGCCCCGTTCGGGCCCTTGTAGAGCACGCGGCCCAGCCGCTTGTGCCAGGCCGTGAACTCGCCGTCTCCCGCATCCTCGCGCATCGCGCGGCGCACCTGATGAATCTTGGCGTCGAGCTCGTCCACCGTGGCGAGGATGAACGCCTCCAGCGTCTTGGGCTCGGTCGGCGAGCCATGTTCGCGCGAGCCATGATGTGAGAGCACCAGGTGTTCGAGCTGCGAGCGCAGATCGATGGGGAACCCGGCCACGCCCGCAGCCGCCTCGCGCACGAGGATGAGTCCCAGCGCGATGTGCCCCAGCAGGTTGCCGTCGCGGGTGTAGCTGGCCGTCCCGGCGTCGTAGGCAAGTTCCTGCAGCTTGCCGATGTCGTGCAGCACCACGCCGGCGAGCACCAGGTCGGCGTCGGCGCCATAGGCCCGTGCCACCTGGCTGCCCACCTCCGCCATCTTGACGACGTGCTCCAGGAAACCGCCGCGATAGGCGTGATGGATCACCTGTGCGGCCGGCCACTCGCGCAGCTGGGTCCCGTGGTCCGTCAGAATCCGCGTCAGCAGCACGCGCAGGTGCGGGTTCTCCATGGCTGCGACGCGGCCCGTGAGCTCCGCCCACATCTCGTCGATGGGCCGGGGTGCGCTCAGCACGCACTCTTCCTCGCGGAACCCCTCCAGCCGATCCTGCTCCGCGTGCACGCGCCGGATCGACGAGAGCACCAGCTGCACCTGGCCGTTGTAGAAACTGCCCTTCCCTTCGACCTTGACGAACTCGCCCGCTTCGAACTGCGCGCCGAAGCGCGTGATGTCGTCGAAGATCTTGGCGGTGACCTGCGCCGAGATGTCCTGCAGCATCAGGATGATGAAGTCGGATCCGCTGCGGCCCGTGCGGACTTCCTTCGAGGTGCAGAGGAAGAACCCCCAGCCGGTGGAATCAGCGGCGAGCTCGGCGAGGCGCGGCAGGCGTGGCACGTCGCGATTGTACTCCCCGGACCACCGCGATGCCGGCCAGCACCAGGGCCGCCGCGATGACGATGCGGTACGAGAAGTGCTCCCCCAGCAGAATCGATCCGAGCGCCACGGCGATCAGCGGATTGATGTACGCGTACAGCGACACGGTGGAGATCGGCAGGTGCTTCACGGCGTAGACGTATGCGGTGTAGGCGATGATGGAGCCGGCGACCGTCAGGTAGATCATCGCGCCCGCGGTACGCGGCGTGAACTGAACGCGGCTCCATTCGTCGTTGGCCGTCGCCAGACCGAGCAGCATCGCGCCACTGAACAGCATTTGCACGGTGGACGCCGCCAGCGGATCGGCCGACGAGGGATGGCGCTTGGTGTACGACGTGCCGAGCGCCCAGCCGAGGCAGGCCAGCTGCAGCGCAATCACACCGCCGATCACCGCGCGCCCCTCGCGTCCCCCCATGCTGATCTCGGGCCACACCAGCACGACGATGCCGGCAAAGCCGATGGCCAGGCCCGCGAGCGCGCGCCCCTGCAGGCGCTCGCCGCCCTTCAGGCTCGCTTCGATGCCGACCGACCAGAACGGCACCGAGGCAATCACCACTGCCGTCAAACCGCTCGCGACGAACTGCTCGGCCCACACCACGAGGCCGTTGCCGATGACGTTCATCAGAAAGCCCAGCAGCGCCAGGCCGGCCCACATCCGCGGGCCGGGCAGGCGGCGGCCCGTGGCCACCGAGAAGACGCCGAGCACGAGGCCCGCGGCCATCCAGCGCAGCCCGGCGACCAGGAACACCGGGATCGTTTCCAGCGCGACGCGGATCGCGAGATAGGTGGTACCCCAGACCACGCAGATCGTCACCCACGCGGCCCACGCCAGCTTCTCTTCACGGGTCATGTGGGTGAGATGACGATTACGACGGCTGGTGCCGATGTTCGTCATCGGCGGCTGGTGCGGCCGCCGTGTCCGGAGCAATCCGCACGCAGTTGCCGCCATCGTCCTTGGCGCGGTACAGCGCGTGGTCGGCCCGGCCGATCAGGGCCTGGACGTTCACCTCGCCCTGCAACGCCTGTGCGAGGCCGACGCTCGCGGTGATCTGCAGGTTCTCGCCCGCCCACGAGACCGGACGGTCGGCGACCTCGCGGCGAAGGGTCTCCGCCACGCGCTTCGCCCCCTGCAACGGCGTCTCGGGCAGCAGCACGAGGAACTGTTCGCCGGCGTAACGGCACTTGAGATCGGAGCCGCGCAGCACCTCGCGCATGCGCTTGCCGATCACGGCCAGCACGGCGTCGCCGCACAGATGACCGTGGCGGTCGTTGACGTCCTTCAGGTGATCGACGTCGAACATGATGAGCGAAACCGGCGCCTGACTGCGCCGCGCGCGGCGCAGCTCGGCGTCGATCACCTCCATCGCGTGACCGCGCGTGAAGCAGCCGGTGAGCGCGTCGCGAACGCTGTTCTCCCGGACCTCGCGCGAGAGCTGCGCGTGCCGGATGGCCAGTGCCAGCAGCGGCGTCGAGGCCTCGACCGCGCGGCGGCGCTCTTCCGGCAACGAGCCGTCGGGGGTGCGGACGCCCAGCACGCCGATCGCCGACGAGCCGACCATCAAGGGGAACCCGATCGCGCGATTGCCGTCGCCGTCGGCGGTCTGGCCCGCGAGGAGCTGCTCGGCCAGATCGCCCCACTTCAGCACCTCGTCGCTGCCACGGGTGTCGCCGGCCAGCGCCTCCCACTGCGTCCCCTCGCGCACGAGCACCCAGACGCGTTCGGATCCGGCGAGAAGCGGCAGATGCTGGGCGATGCTCACGCGGATGGATTCGAAGTCGCCCGACCGTCCGAGCGCCTGACCGAACGCGATGAGCCGCTCCACTTCCTCGGCCCGCCGCTCGGCATCCTCTCGCCGTGCCTCGCCGACGCGCAACTCTGTGTGCGCGCGATGCCGTTTCCGAACCTCGTGCCAGGCGAAGATGACCGCCAGCAGGACCAGGGCGGGGACCAGCGACAGTCCGTACTTCTCCTCGACCTGACGGGCGTAAGAGAGAACGCGCGAGAGCGGCGCCGAGAACAGGATGAGGATGGCCGCGGCGAGACCAGCCAGTGGCAGCAGGTCCTGGCGGCCAAATATCTTCATGTGCAAGGCTGAGCCTAGCCGGAGGCACTGGGCCTGTCAAACTCCGAAGTTGCGGTAGATTGTGACCATGCGCGCGCCGACCTCGTGGTTCTCCCCCCGTAAGCAGCCGTAACGTCGTGGTGGAGCGCGCCGCGGCATTCGCCAAATTTTTCGAGGCCGCCCGCGAAGGCTTCTATATCGGCACGCTGCAGGCGGCCTCCTCCACGACGCTGGAGGCCAACGCCCACCTGAAGCTGGTGCTCGGCTACCCCCCGGAAACGGGGGCACCCCTCGTGACGCCGTTCGATCCCGACCGCTTCGTGGATCCCGACGCCCGCGCTTCGTTCCTCAAGCGACTGCAGCAGGCGGGCGCCGTCTCCGATCACCTGCTGCGGCTGCGCCGCCTCGACGGTTCAGTGGCATGGGTCGAAGTGACCGCCACGGCCGAACTTCGACCAGGCGAGGACGGCCTGCACGTCGAGGCGCTCCTGCGCGACGTCGGCGAGCGCCGCAAGCTGGACGACCGGTCGAGAGACGTGCAAACCGAGCTGCTCCAGGCCGAGAAGATGGCGGCCCTCGGCCACACCATCTCCGGCGTCGCGCACGAACTGAACAATCCCCTCGCCACCATCCTGTCCTGGGCCGAACGGCTGTCGGATCAGCCGCTCGACGAGAAGACCAGGCGCGGCCTCGCGGTCATCCTCGGCGAGTCCGAGCGTGCCGCGCGCATCGTGCGGAACCTGCTCACCTTCGCCCGGAAGCGCCAGAGCACCCGCGCCATGGTGGACGTGAATCAGGTGGTGCGGGAGACACTGGCGCTCCGCGTCTACGAGCAGCGCGTGTCGAACATCAATCTCATCGAAGCCCTGGCCTCGGGCCTGCCGCCGGTGTTTGCCGACGGACATCAGATCAAGCAGGTGCTGCTGAACCTCGTCATCAACGCCGAGCAGGCGATGCTGAACGCGCGTGGCCGCGGCACGCTCGTGGTCCGCACCTGGCACGACCACGAGAAGGGCTGCGTCCTGCTGGAGATCAACGACGACGGACCGGGTGTGCCCGCGGACGTGCAGTCACGGATCTTCGATCCGTTCTTCACCACGAAAGAGGTTGGCACGGGCACCGGCCTGGGGCTGAGCGTGGCTTACGCGCTCGTCAAGGAGCACGGCGGGCGCATCTGGCTGAAGTCGGAGGCAGGCAGCGGTGCGTCGTTCTTCGTCGAGCTGCCGGTGACCGTGAAGGTCGCCGAGCCGCTACGGCCACCCTCGCCGCCAGCCTCGTCCATTTCGCTCGAAGCCTTCAAGGGTGCGCGCGTGCTGGTGGTGGAGGACGAGCCGGCGCTCGCCGTGGCCGTATCCGAGGCCCTCGGCGATGCCGGCTTCGTGGTCGATCGCGCCGGTGACGGCGAGGAGGGGCTGACCCGCCTCGCCGAGCAGTCTTACGAACTGATCGTGTGCGACCTGAAGATGCCGCGCATCGATGGCATGCAGTTCTACCGCGCCATGGCCGCGGCCACTCCGGCTCTCGTTCGCCGGGTCATCTTCGTCACCGGCGACGTGGCCGGCACCGACGCGGAGCGATTCCTCGAGGAAACCGGGTGCCGCTGGCTGTCGAAGCCGTTCAGGCTGGGCGACTTGCTGCGCGCGGCCCGCGATACGCTGTCGTAGGCCACCACCACCGCGGAAGTCGCGCGGCGGGCGGCAGCCGGCGACACCCGCGTGTCCGACTGCGGCAGCGAGGCCTTGGCCATCACCGGCTTGGCCTGGAAGGCCAGAATCGCCGAACGCAGCGCCGTGGCGGCCATCGGTGTCGCCTCGGCGCCGAGGGCCTCGCGCAGCCGGCGCAGCGCCCGGGCATGAAGCTGCGACACCCGCGACTCGTTCACGCCCAGCTCGGTGCCGATCTCTTTCATCGTGACTTCACCGTAGTAGTAGAGCGCGATCACGCGCTGCTCGCGCGCGGGCAGCGTTGCCAGGGCGCGGCGCACGCGGGCCCGCACCTCCGTCTGCTCATAGAGCGCGTCCGGCCGCTCGGGCTCGGCGGGCATCAGCACCGCCGGCAGCTGCTGGTCGTCGACCTGGTCCGCCGACGAGTACGGCGAGGTCGACTCGATCGTGTTGATGCGGACGATGGTCTTGCCCAGGCGCTTCTCGTCCGAACCGACCGCGGCGGCGAGGTCGGCCAGTGACGGCTCGTGCCCGAGCGACGCGCGCAACTTCTCGCGGGCGGCCTCGAGCTCGCGGCGCACGCGGCGCACCCCGCGCGGCCACGCGTCCTTGCGCAGCGCGTCGATCATCGCGCCCCGGATGCGGCGCTCGGCGAATGTCTCGAACTTGATGCCGCGGCTGTCGTCGAAGCGGTGGGCCGCATCGATGAGACCGATCACGCCATCCTGCACGAGATCGCCGAGATCAATGGAGTGCGGCATGGTCGCGGCCATGCGACGCGCCAGCGCCTCAACGAAGGGCAATCCGGCTTCCACGCGGTTCGTTTCTGCGGTCGACTGGGCACTCATTTCGTTCGCTCATCCTCCGGACCCAGGGTTAGGTCCCGCCAGCTGTAGAGGCAACCTCGATGCCATCCCTGTGCAGCTTCGTGGAGCGACGCGCAGATTCGCGCCTTTGGCTGCTAAAGTGCTGACCCATAAGGGTTTGTATGCTGACATAGCAGACAGCATGCCGCATCGGCCAGCGACGGAATTGTCAAAATGTTGACGGAAAGCGTGGGTGAAGAGTCAAATTCGTGACGCGCGAACGCGCGCACGTGCGTGCAGACGCGGGCACTTTCGCGCGGATTGGGGCTGGGAATGAAAGGAGGAGGGCGACGAGCCCGATCAGTCGGGCTCGGACATCGAGGTACGAATTTCGTGCGCGAGAGTCAGAGCTTGTAATGCCGCCGAGACGACTTGCGTCGCCCGGGCGCGCTGCCCCTCGTCGGGGGCCTTGGCCTCGAGCAGTTCGGCGTGCGCGAGGATGACACCGAGCTGGTTGTTCAGCCGATGGATGAGCGACCGCAGGTCGTCCGCGCCGGGTTCCGACACGTGGTCTTTCATGGCCATGCCTGCTGGCGCCTGCGGTCGCGCATCCACGGGGTCAGGCCGTGGCACTTGCCGAAGGAGCGTTGCCGTCCGGCTGACGCCACAGGGTGTCCACGAAGATGCGGATGCTGCCACCGGCGGTGCGCACGTATTCGACTTTGCCCGCCGCGATCCAGTTGTAAATGGTGCGGCGGCTCACGCCCACCAGCTCACACGCCTTCATGATGCTCACAGTTTGACGTTCCACGTTCCTGCCTCCTGGCACGAATCCCTGGCCCTGCGGCCGTTACGACCGGCCGTTCAGGCCGTCACTCCGCGGTGCACTCATGTCCGCGTTCAAGTTCAACTATCGGTTCCTGCCAGCATGGGATTAGGTGTGCAGCCTTGACAACTGCCGTCAATTCTTTGACAATCACGTCTAAATGCCTGATTCCAAACCAAATATCCTTCTCGTAGACGATGAAGATGCGCTGCGCGGAGTGATGGCGGAACGGCTCCGGGACGCGGGCTTCGAGGTATCGGAGGCGGCATCGGGCGAGGCGGCGCTGGCTGATCTGCAGCGGTTTGCCTTCGACGTCATCATCTCGGACCTGCGTCTGCCGGGCATCGACGGCCGCGAAGTCATCGCGGCCGCCATCGATCGCTACCCGGGCATCATCGCCATCGTGGTGACCGGCTATGCCACGGTGAAGGACGCCGTCGACGTCATCAAGCGCGGCGCCGCGGATTTCGTGGCCAAGCCGTTCCAGTTCGACGAGCTCCTCCACGTGGTGCGCACGGCGATCGAGCAGCGTCGGCTGAAGGACGAGAACGCCTACCTCCGCCAGCAGCTCGACGAACGATTCGGGCTGGGTGCGATGGTCGGAAAGAGCGCGCCCATGCGCGCGCTCTATCAACTGATCGACACGGTGGCGCCCACCAGCGCGACCGTGCTGATCACGGGTGAGACCGGCACCGGCAAGGAGATGGTGGCCCGCGCCATTCACCAGAGCAGCACGCGGCGGCAGCAGAAGTTCGTCGCCATCAACTGCAGCGCGATCCCCGAGCCGCTGCTCGAGGCCGAGCTCTTCGGCCACGTGCGCGGCGCCTTCACCGGCGCGGTGGGCTCGCGCCAGGGCCGCATCGAGCAGGCGGACAAGGGCACGCTGTTCCTCGATGAGATCGGCACCATGCCGTCATCGCTGCAGATGAAGATGCTGCGCGTGCTGCAGGAGCGCGAGTTCGAACGGATCGGCGATCCGCGCACGGTGAAGGTCGACGTGCGCGTGGTTGCCGCCACCAACGCGGACCTGGTTCGCATGGTGAAGGACGGCGCGTTTCGCGAGGATCTCTTCTATCGCCTCAATGTCGTCCCCGTGCAGCTGCCGCCGCTGCGCGAGCGCTCGGAGGACATCCCGCTGCTGGTCGCGCGGTTCATCGACAAGCATCAAGCCGGCGGCGAGGGCAAGGAGCCCATGGTGGTCGCACAGGACGCGATGCGCCGCCTGATGTCCTTCGAGTGGCCGGGCAACGTGCGTCAGCTCGAGAACGTCATCGAGCGGGCGCTGGCGCTCGGCGGTGGCCGGCGCCTCGTGGACGTCGACGATCTGCCTCCCGAGATGCGCGCCGAGGCGGCGCCGGTGAGTTTCGTGCCGCGCTTGTCGGATGACGGCGTCGATCTGCCGTATCTGGTGAGCGAGTTCGAGCGGCAGCTGATCGATCAGGCGCTCGCGCGCACGGATGGCAATCGCGGCGCGGCCGCGCGGCTGCTGAGCCTGAAGCGCACGACCCTGGTCGAGAAGCTGAAGCGGCTCGGGCGTGAGGTCGACGCGGAGATCGTCGTCTAACCCTCGATTCACGTCCGTTGAATGTGCCATCAGCCCGACCCACCGTGATTTGCACCGGTTTCGAGCGGATCAGCGAGCTGTCGGATCGACCACTCAAGTGAGCTGAGGGGTTAGCGGCGGCGAACTTCCTGATCGGTGAAGATGGTGACGTCCGACGCGTGCCGGAGGAGCCAGTCGACAGGTCGGTCGCCTCCAGTGCGCCCGACGATGGAATGCACGATCGCGCGTTTCCGGCCGCCGATCGCGACGATCCAGATGCGCGTGCTGCTCATCAGGAAGGGCATCGACAGCGTCAGCCGTCGACGCGGCGGCTTCGGCGAATCGTGCACGGCGACGACCCGGTTCTGATCCTCGAGCGCGGGATGGCCGGGGAAGAGCGATGCGATGTGACCGTCCTCCCCCACTCCGATGATGGCGAGGTCGAGGGGCTGGCCGTCCAGTTCGCGATCGAGGATGTGGTCGTAATCGAGCGCCGCCTTCTCCAGGTCGAGCTGCGCTGCCGGCATCGGAAAAGCTCGCGGGCCACGCGGCTGCAGCGGATCGATCAGCATGCGCTTGGCCAGGCCGTAGTTCGACTCCGGATCGTCGGGCGGAACCGCCCGCTCGTCCACCCAGAAGAGAGACACCCGGCTCCAGTCGGGCTTGGCCGTCCGGAGCGCTCCCAGGAAGATCAATGCGGTGGGGCCTCCGGAGAGGCCGCACGACAGGGGACCGGCGGCGGCGAGCCGCTCGAACTCGGTGACGATCTGCAGCCGCAGGTCGTCGAGGTTGGCGACGACGAACTCCATCTCAGGATAGGATACCTTCGTGCCCCCTCGCTTTGCCTACTGGACGATCATTGTCGACGATCAGCCGACGGCATTCCGCGCGAAGGACCACGACGAGCTGCTGCCCACCTTCCGCCAGCTGAAGGAGAAGCACCCCTCCGCCGTGATGATGTGGTTTCAGAGCGGACGGCTCTGGCGGTCACAACTCGAGGCGCACGATGCCTTCACGGCGGCGCGGCGCGAGGAAGACCGCAAGAAGAAGGCCGCCGAAGGCCCGCCGCGCGACCGGAAGTGGCGGCCGGGCGGCAGCCATCGGGATCCGCGCCAGAAGTACATCGACGCCAAGAAGGCGAAGTGGACGCGCTTCAAGAAGAAGATTCGCGAGGGCGTCGAGCGCCGTGATCTGAAGCGCAGTGCGCCGCCGGAGGCCGCCGGCAGCGCGCCGCCCCCGAAGAAGACCGACGAATGATCGCGCACGTCGTGCTGTTCACGCCCAAGGCGTCACTGAGCGCCGGTGAGCGCGAGAGCTCCATCCTGGCCCTCGAGCGGGCGTGCCTCGACATCCCGCAGATCACACGCGTCCGAGTGGGGCGGCGGCGGGTGCTCGGCTACGCCTACGATGCACTCGCGCCCGTGCATTTCGAGTATGCGGTGATTCTGGAGTTCGAGTCGGAAGCGGACCTCGACGCCTACCTGAACCACCCCGCCCACGTGGCGCTGGGCCATCACTTCAACAACTCCGCCGCGGTGGCGGTGGCGCTCGACTTCGTCATCGGCGACGCCTCGCAGATTCGCGCGATCTCCGGGCTCGACGCGCCCGCCTAACCCCTCAGCTCACTTGAGTGGTCGATCCGACAGCTCGCTGATCCGCTCGAAACCGGTGCAAATCACGGGGGTTCGGGCTGATGGCACACTCTAACGGAAGTGAATTGAGGGGTTAGTCCAGCGGATCGCGCCGCAGCAGCCGCCGAATCGATCGCGCCATGGGGGAGTGCTTCCGGGCATCGTCCATGTGCTCGAGCAGGGTGAGCGCCTCGGATATCGACGATACCGGCTTCACGCCCATTTTGCGGACGCCAGCAGGCACGGTCTCGAGCGGGCCGTGCCACACCAGCACGGGCTTCGCCTTGCTGTCGATGGCCACGTCCATGCAGTTCTCAGGGCGATCGTCCACCACCGCATCAAGCTGCAGGGCGTCGGCCAGCTTTCCTCGTGAGCGCTGGACCACGAACACGGACGGCAGCGGGAAGCCGTGCGCGTGCAGCCATCGCTGGGTCTGCAACTGGGTGGTGTCGCCGGCGCTTGGTGGGCGGGTGGTGATGAACAACACCTCCCAGCGCCGCGCTCGCGCGGTCTCCGCGATCCGCGCGATGATGCCAGGCTCCTCTTCAGGCAGCGTGTTCCAGAAATTCTCGATGGCGCCGACCCGATCCCAGAGTTGACGCTGCTGCCGCGACGTCAGATGGAGGGCCTCGACGACTGGTGGGGAGGCTGGCCCCTGAGGCACGTCGGCGGGCGGAGCGGGAGCGGGTTCCGTGGTGGAGGCAGGAGCAACCCCCGCCTGCTGAGCGGCGCCAAACAGCCGTTCGGCTTCCTGTCGCAGCACCGAGTACATGTCGGCCACGGTGCCGTCCATGTCGAACGCCACCCGAAGACTCATGCGGGCATACCGCCCCGGAGCATCGTCGCGGGCGGCTGGGACCCGGGCGGCGCCGCGACGAAGAAGCGGTCGATGATCTCGCGAACCTGATCGAGCGACTCGGCGCTGTTCACGGCAATCCGCAGGTGCGAGCCGCCTTCGAGGCCCTTCGTGTACCAGGTGCAGAGCGCGCGCAGCTTGTTGATCACCCATCGCTCGCGACTGCGGGCTGGAGCCGACGCTTCCATGCCTTGACCGGGAGCGAGGTGACGGAAGCCTTCTGCTTCACGCGTCCCGTCGTCGAGCAGCAGGTGGATGTAGTCGAGCAGGAACTGGCCTCGCTCGGCCATCGACACCGTGCGCGGGGCACGGCCCTCGAGGAGGTCGCGCGCCTGGGCGAGAATCCAGGGGTTGCGCAACACGCCGCGGCCCACGAACACGCCGCTGACGCCTTCGGCCAATCGCGCCACCACCTGCTCGGGCTCGATGCAATCGCCGGACCCGAACACCGGGATGCGGACGGCCCTCGCCACGGCGGTGACGAAATCCCAGTCGGCGTGGCCGCTGTAGGACTGCTTGGCGGTGCGCCCGTGAATGGTGATGGCGCAGGCGCCGGCGTCCTCGACCCGGCGCGCCACATCGGGAGCCGTCAGGCTGGACTCGTCCCAGCCCTTGCGCATCTTCACCGTGACCGGGATCCGCACGGCCTTCGCCATCGCCCTGATGATCGCCGCCGCGTGCTCGGGTTCGCGCATCAGGCTGCAGCCGGCATGGTGCTTGGCGATCTTCGGAACCGGGCAGCCCATGTTGACGTCGACGATGTCGGCGCCCATGCCTTCGACGACACGCGCGGCCTCGGCCATGCGATCGGGCTCGCCGCCGAAGATCTGGATCGAGACGGGCCGCTCTTCCTCGGTGTACTCCGCGTATTCGAGCGTGCGGTCGATCCCGCGAACCAGCCCTTCGCTGCTCACCATCTCCGACACGACGAGCCCGCAGCCGCCCTGGCGCTTCACCAGGCGCCTGAACGCAGTGTCCGTCATGCCGGCCATGGGCGAGACGACAAAGGGCGAGGGGAGAGGAACCGTTCCAATCTTCATGATCTCGGGCCGGGTGGCTGCAGTCAGTAAGCTCTCACGTCGGCGGCGTCCACTTCCACGCTCACGGCCTGTCCGATCAGGTCGACCGAGAGCATGAGCCGGGCGTGGCCGCCCTTTCGTACCAGACGGCCGACAATGCCCTTGAGGGGGCCCGACACCACCTTCACCATCTCGCCTTCCTTCACGAGCGGGCAGGGATCGTAGGAGAGCTCGCTCTCGACGAGCTGACGGATGCCCTCGACCTCGTGCGCCGGAATCGATGAAGGCATGCCCTCGTTGCCGACGATCTGCACCACGCCGTCGCAGGTCAGCACCGGAAGGCGGTCCGCGGCGTCGAAACGGGCGAAGCAGTAGCCGGGGAAGAGCGGCCACTCGATCTTCTTCTTGCGGTCCTTCCAGCGGCTCCACTTCGCAATGGTCGGCAGGAAGACTTCAATCGACTTGCGCTCGAGTTGATCGCGGACGGCCTTCTCGTGGCGGGAGCGGGTCCAGATGGCGTACCACTGGGCCTCGGCCTGGTGGGTCTCGGAACTCACCGCGCTCCTTGGGACACCTGGGCCGCAACCTGCTTCAGCCCGACTTCCCAGGCCTTCTTGATCTCGTCGTTCTTCCAGTCGATGATCGCCTGCGAGCGCAGCTTCTCGAGGAACTTGGAGAACTCGCCGCGACGCTTCTCGGTCGCGATGCGATCGGCGATGTCGTCGCGCGCCTCGTCGAACGGCTTCACGGTCGCGGTCTCCATGGTCTCGATCTTGATCAACTGGAAGCCGCGGGACGTGCGGAGCACGGGCGTCAGATCACCGGCCTTCAGCCCGTCGATGGCCTGCTGCAGCTCCGGCGCCAGGACGTCACGGGTCACCGGTCCGACCAGCCCGCCATTGGCCTTCGAGGGTGAGTCCGACAGGTCGGCGGCAAGGCGCGCGAACGGCTCGCCCGCGAGCAGGCGCTTGCGGATGTCCTCGGCCTTGGCCTTGGCTTCCTCTTCGACAGCGACGTTGACGCCACGGTCGCTGGCCGGCACCGCCACCAGCAGTTCGCGCAGCGTGAGCTGCGGCGTGGTGGTGAAGGAGTCCTTGTGGCTGTCGTAGTACATCTTCAGCTCGGCGTCGGTGACCTGCAGCTTGCTCATCACCTCGGTCTGCTGCACGCGCTGGATGATCATCGTGCGTTCCAGCTGTCGCCGCAGATCGACCATCGTCAGACCTTCGCCCTTCAACGCCGCCTCGAACGCGGCGTCGTCTTCGAGCTTGTTCTCTTTCTTGATGTTCTCCACGATGCTGTCGAACTGCTCGGTCGACATCGTGTAGCCGAGCTCCTTGCCGCGCTGGACGATCAAGAGCTCATCGACGGCGTCGACGATCACCTCCGGTGTGACCTCGGCCAGCGCCTTCTGCAGGGCGGCGTCGTTGTCGGGCCGCAGGTTCGGATTCTTCTGTCGAAGAGCCGCGATCTGCTTCTGCTCGAGTTCGGTCTTGGTGATGATGTCGCCGTTCACCTTGACCAGCACCTGCTCGAGGATGTCGGCCCGGGGCGTCGCAAGGGCCGCCACGATCAGCACCGCCGAAACCGTCATCGTTCGTATCTTCATTTGGGTGAATCCCCGCAATCCTCTAGTTTACTGCTCGTCCGTCAGGGCCAGCAACAGACCGGTGACCCGGTCGAGCACCCCGTCCGGCGCCCGCGGATCCTCTGGCGCCGCCTTCAGAATCTCCGTCTTCGAGAACCCCGGTGTCACCGACCCAGCCGTGGCCCGCGCTGCCCACCAGGCCGGCTTGCGCTGCGGCCGGCGCGCCGGCGCCCCAGCCTTGGGCCATGCCTTCGCCAACGGCGCCGGTTCCGGCGCAGCCGTGGGTTCCTGCGTCGGGACGCTGAGGTCGAGCTTCAGCGTGGCCGGCGGAAACACCTTCAGGTCATGCCGCTCCCGCACCAACTTCAGGAGCCGCAGGGGGTCGACCGTCGTTTTCCTCTCCCTGAACTTCAAGACGACGGCGGAGCCTTCGCGGTCGAGGGTCTCGAGCCCCAACTGGTCGGCGAGCACGCGGATGCGGGCGTAGTCCGCCAGGTTGAGGAGCGCCGTCGGCGGCGCGCCGTAGCGGTCGCGGACCTCGTCCACGATGCCGGCAATCTCCTCCTCCGAGCGGGCGGCCGCGACCCGCCGATAGATGGTCAGCCGCTGGTTCATGTCGGGCACGTATGAGTCGCTGAGGCGGAAATCGACCTTCAGGTTCACCACCGCCCGCACGTCGTCTTCGAGGTCCTCGCCCTTCAGCTCGCGGATCGTGTCTTCGAGCAGCTTCATGTACATCTCGAAGCCGACCGCCTCGATGTGCCCGCTCTGCTGGCCGCCCAGCAGGTTGCCGGCGCCGCGAATCTCGAGGTCCAGCGCCGCAACACGGAACCCGCTGCCCAGATCGCTGAACTCCTTGATCGCCGCCAGCCGCTTGCGCGCCACCGGCGAGAGCGACTGCTCGGGTGGAATGAGCAGGAACGCAAACGCCGGCCGATCGCTGCGCCCGACCCGGCCGCGCAGCTGATAGAGCTGCGACAGCCCGTAGCGATCCGCGCGATTGATGACGATCGTGTTGGCGTTGGGGATGTCGAGGCCGTTCTCCACGATGGTCGTCGAAAGCAGCACGTCGAACTTGTGGGCCATGAAATCGAGCATGGCGCGCTCGAGCACCTCTTCGTTCATCTGACCGTGGCCGATGACCACCCGCGCCTCTGGCACCAGCCGCTGCAGCAGGTTGCCCATCGAGAAAATCGACTCGACGCGGTTGTGCACGAAGAACACCTGCCCGCCGCGGGCCATCTCCGTTCGCACGGCGCGTGCGATGACATCCGAGTCGAACTTCACCACGTTGGTCTGGATGGCGAGCCGGTCACGCGGCGGCGTTTCGATGACCGACATGTCGCGAATGCCCACGAGCGACATGTTGAGCGTGCGCGGGATGGGCGTCGCCGTCATTGTCAGCACGTCCACCTTCTTGCGCATCTGCTTGATGCGCTCCTTGTGCGTGACGCCGAATCGCTGCTCCTCGTCGACGACCAGCAGTCCCAGGTCCCTGAATTGAACGTCCTTCGACAGCAGGCGATGGGTGCCGACGATGATGTCCAGGCGGCCGGCAGCCAGGGACTCGAGCGTTTCGGCAATCTCCTGCCTGGTGCGGAAGCGGCTGACCATGTCGATGCGGGCGGGGAACGCGGCGAAGCGCTCGCGGAGTGTCTTCAGGTGCTGGAACGCGAGCACCGTTGTCGGCGCCAGCACCGCCACCTGCTTGCCATCCATCACGGCCTTGAAGGCCGCGCGCATCGCCACTTCGGTCTTGCCGTAGCCGACGTCCCCGCACAGCAGGCGGTCCATTGGCACCGACGACTCCATGTCGCGCTTGATGTCGGCCACGGCGGCCGCCTGATCGACGGTGAGATCGTAGGGGAACGCGTCTTCGAACTCTTCCTGCCCGTGCGTATCGGCGCTGAAGGCGTGGCCCGGCACCGCGCGACGGGCGGCATAGAGCTTCAGCAGCTCCTCCGCCATGTCGCGCATGGTCTTCCTGACCTTGGTCTTCGCGCGCTCCCAGGTCGTGCCGCCCAGCCGGTCGAGGTTGGGACGGCTGCCGCCGCTGTATTTCTGGATGAGGTCGAGCCGTTCGACCGGGACGAAGAGCTTGTCCTCGCCGTGGTAGCGAAGCTCCAGGAACTCCTTGATGTCCTCGCCCACCGAGATCTGCTTCAGCCCGACGAACTGGCCGATGCCGTGGTCCACGTGGACGATGAGGTCGCCGACCTTCAGATCACGAAGGTCGGACAGGAAGGCGGCCGCGGCGGATCGCTTGCCGGCGCGCTTCTGCGCACGGCGGCGCTCCTCTTCGAACACGTCGCCGGCCGCGTGAACCAGCAGGCCCGCCTCGGGCAGCCGAAAGCCTCGCGAGAGCTGCCCATCCACCACGATCACCGCGCCCGCGGCGCGCTGCTCGTCGGTGTGACCGGCCCACGATGCGCGCACGTCGTAGTCACGCAGGAGTTCGACGGTTCGCTCGGCGCGCCCGCGCGTGCCGGCGACGAACAACACGGCGTCTTCACGCTCCAGGGCCTGGCGGACGTCGTTCACCCAGTCGGGAATCCGGCCCTTGAACTCCTGCGGCGGCTGATACGCGACATGCAGTGCGTGGTCCCCGGCCGCACCCTCGAGACTGAGCTCCTCGATCGACATGCCGCGCGCGAACAGCGGCTGCAGCTCACCCCATGACACGAGCAGGCGCTGCGGCTCGGGAACGCTCCCGTCCGCGGGCGCACGCTCCTCGTACGAGGCTGCCACGCTGTTCCAGGTCTGCTCCACCTGCGCGCGGACGTCCTCTGGTTCGGCGACGATCACCTGCGCCTTGCCGAGGTAGTCGATCAAAGAGGCGGCCGCGGCGGCCGCGTCCGACGTCACCCCGAGCGAGAAGTCCCGGACGGGGATGATGGAGAACTGGTCCAGCGTTTCCACAGACCGCTGGGTGGAGGGATCGAACCGGCGAATGGATTCCACCGTATCGCCGACGAACTCGATGCGGACCGGCATCTCGTCGCCGGCCGCGAAGACATCGAGGATACCGCCGCGCAGGCAGAACTCCCCGTGCTCGTCGACCGGGTCCTGACGCTCGTAGCCGCCTTCGGCGAGCATCGTGATGAGGTCGTCGGGCGAGCTGTCATGGCCGGGTCTGAGGGAGGCCGACAGGCGGCTGATTTCACCAGGTGGGGCCAGGCGCGGCAGCAGGGCCGGCGCCGAGGCCACCAGCACCCGCACCTGGCCGGCGGCCAGCGCGTGCAGCGCCTGCGCGCGGGCCGACGTCGCCCTGAAGTGCGGCGCCAGCCCCCGGTATGGATCAACCTGCAGTGAGGGGAAGGGCAGCACCATCCGCTCGGCGACCGCATCGGCCAGCCCTTCGAGCGAGCGCAGCAGGAACCGCACGTCGTCCACGGCGTCGTCGAGCGCGGCGTCGGTGGGCAGCACGAACAGGACCGGCCGCGGGCGCAGGCGACTCGCGGCGGCGGCCACCGCCAGGGCGCGTGCGCTGCCACTCAGGCCCGTGATGCGGCTGAGCGGTCGGGAAAGCCCGCTGCGATTGACCGCCGTCAGCAGCAGCGACTGGAGAGCAAGGGAAGTGGTGGTCGTCATGCCGTACAGACACGTATCCCCGCGCCCGCGAATCCGGGCCCGGGGTGTCGCAGCGCCTTCCTGATTGTCCCACGGCCCCGCGAGGCGGGCCTCATTCCGCCTGGAGGCGGGCGAGAATGGACGAGGTCGAGTATCCCGCGGCCAGGGGGATACGGACGACGCGTCCGCCTCTCGCCTCGACGACCTCTCGCCCGACGATCGCGTCCGCCGCCCAATCCGCACCCTTGACCAGCACATCCGGTTGCAGTGCACTGATGATGGAGAGCGGTGTTTCTTCCTCGAAGATCACGACCGCATCGACGACCCGCAGCGCGGCCACGACCTCTGCTCGCTCCTGCTCGGGGTGGACGGGCCGATCGGGCCCCTTCTCAAGTGCGCGCACCGAACGGTCGGCGTTGATGCCGACGATGAGTGTGTCCCCGCACCCACGCGCGTCGGCCAGGTAACGCGCATGACCTGGATGCAGGATGTCGAAGACACCGTTGGTGAACACAATCACGCGGCCCTGATGGCGCAGGCGCTGCACCAGCGCCACGGCCTCGTCACGCAAGAGAATGCGGCTCACGGCAGGTGTGTCGCTGCCTGTCAGTCCGTCGCCGAGGCCGGCCCGGTCTTGAAGCGGATGCCTGGCGAAAACGTCCAGCGATGATCGGGCCGGTAGATGCCGACGTCCTTGGTGCGTGATTTCACGCGGAAGGAGTAGAGCAGCCGGTGGTAGTCGTACGGGTAGCCATCGAGCTTGTGGGCCGCGAGATCGAGGCGGTAGGTGCCTTCGACCAGCTTGAGGCTGTCGATCTCGAAGGTGACCACGCCTTCACCAGAGATTTCGTCGGGCTTGAGCTCCTCGAGATTGGTGTTGGTGCCGTAGCAGCACACCCCGTCGGCGTTGAAGATGCCGAAGCCGAACACGAAGTCCTTCAACGCATGGTGCGCGCGCACGTTCATCTGGACGCGGACGGCCTCGCCGTACTGGAACACGTGCCCCGGCTGACCGTCGGCACCGAGCAGGGTGACGCCCGTGATCTCCAGCTCGCGAGTGCCCCAGCGGCCCTCCGTGGCCTTGAACATGTCGGTGGGCGCATCGCCGGCCGCTGCCGGGTCGGACGGCCTGGCGTCGGCCGCCGCGGGAGCGCCGGACGCGGTTGCCGCCAGGCGCGCCGATTCGGCCTTCGACAACTCGACTTCCTCGGTCTTCTCGACGTCGATGATGTACGACGCCACCACGCGCTTGGGCTCGCCCTCGGCCTTGGTCTGGCCCTTGTCGAGCCAGAGCGCCTGATCGCAGAACTTCTCGACCAGGTCGAGCGAGTGCGTCACCAGCAGGATGGTCCGGTTCCGTCGACGGAACTCCGCGAACTTGTCGAGGCACTTGAGCGTGAAGCCCTGGTCGCCCACCGCCAGCACTTCATCGATCAGCAGCACTTCGGGATCGACGTGGATGGCCACCGCGAAGCCGAGGCGCATGTACATGCCGGACGAGTAGGTCTTGACCGGGGCGTCGATGAAGTCCTGCATCTCGGCGAACTCGACGATCTCGTCGAAGCGCCGCATGACTTCCTTCTTCGTCAGGCCCAGCATGATGCCGTTGATGAAGATGTTCTCGCGGCCGGAAATCTCGGGGTGGAAGCCGGCCCCGAGCTCGATCAGCGCCGAGATGCGGCCGTCCACCGTGATGGTGCCGCTGTTCGGCCTCGAGATACCGGCGACGCACTTGAGCAGCGTCGACTTGCCCGATCCGTTGCGGCCAATGACGCCGTAGGTGCAGCCCTTGGGCACCTGGAACGACACGCCACGGAGGGCGGGGAACGTTTCGTCGGGCTGCAGGTCGCGAACCAGGCTTCCCTTCAGCAGCGCCGACTTGAGCGTGGCGAACTGCTTCTGCCGGGTGAAACGCCGGTAGACCTTCGAGATGTTGACGACGTCGATGGCGGGCTTCATCTCAGACTTCCTCGGCGAACGAGTCGCGCAGGCGATCGAAGACGAAGTAGCCGCCGAGGAACACGACGATCGCCATCCCCGCCAGCGTCAGCAGCCAGCGCCAGTGCCCGTGCGGCCCGACGTAGAACAGTACTTCCTGGTAGGAGATCATCAGGTGCGCCATCGGGTTCAGGTTGAGCGCCCAGCGCATGTTCTCGGGCGCCTGCTGCATCGGATAGATGATCGGGGTGGCGAAGAACCACAACGTCAGCAGGTTGCCGAGCAGGTCCTTGATGTCGCGGAAGTGCACCGTCAGCGCGGAGACCAGGAGCGCCAGGCCGGTCGTGAGCACGAGCTGCACGAGCACGATGAAGGGGAACCACAGCAGCTCGATCGGGTCCAGCGGTCGCTGGTAGTAGATCAGGAACAGCGCGAGAATCGGCAGGCCGAGGAAGAAGTGCACCATGTTCGCCAGCACCGTGACGATCGGCAGCACTTCGGCGGGAAACAGCACCTTCTTGATCAGGTTGCCACCGGCGATCAGCGTGCCGGACGACTCGAGCAGCGACGACGAGAACCACGTCCACGGCAGGATGCCGCAGAACATGAACAGCGCATAGGGCTCCATCTCGGGCGGGTGAATGCCGGGGAGCACCGTCGTGAACACGAACGAGTAGATGAGCAGCAGGAGCAGCGGATTGATGAACGACCAGAAGAAGCCGAGCACCGATCCGCGATAGCGCGCCTTCAGGTCGCGGGTCACCAGAGTCTGGATCAGCCCGCGGTAGCGCAACAGGGCGGCAAGGTTGTGGAACATGAAGCGGCGTCGAGCGCCGGGCGTCTGGCCCGCGGCGTGAAGCACGCCACGGCCGGACGCCTGGGCCTGAGGTTAGTGTCCGACCCCGCGCCGGGATTCGGACTGCAGCTGCTGAAGGGTGCGGAGCAGGGCGACGCGGGCGCGCTCGAAGTCGATCTCGTGCGGCACCGCGCCCAGCATCTCCTCCGCGCGCGTCATGCCGGCCTGCGCGCGCGCCTCGTCGAATTCCTCCGCGGTTTCCGCCACCTGCGCGATCACCGTCACGCGATCGGGCAGCACCTCGGCGAACCCGATGGAGACGGCGAGGAAGTGCTTCTCGGTGCCCTGCCGGTAGTACATCTGCCCCGTCCTGATCGCGGCGAAGAACGGCGTGTGCCCGGGCAGCACGCCGAAGTCGCCCTCCGATCCCGGCAGCGATACCTCGTCGACGTCGAACGAATACGCGTGATCGGGCGTGACGATGTTGAGCGTCAGAATGGTCGGAAGAGCCATGGCTACTGCTTCATCTTACTGGCGTTCTCGAGCACATCGTCGATGGTGCCCTGCAGGTAGAACGCCTGCTCGGGCACGGCGTCGTGCTTGCCGTCGACGATCTCCTTGAACCCGCGGATCGTGTCGGCGATGGACACGTACTTGCCCTCGCGGCCCGTGAACTGCGCGGCCACGAAGAAGGGCTGCGACAGGAAGCGCTGGATCTTGCGCGCGCGCGCCACGGCCTGGCGGTCCTCTTCCGAGAGCTCATCGATGCCGAGAATGGCGATGATGTCCTGCAGGTCCTTGTAGCGCTGGAGGATCTGCTTCACCTGGCGGGCCACGTTGTAGTGTTCGGCGCCGATGATTCGCGGGTCGAGGATGCGTGAGCTCGAGGCCAGCGGATCCACCGCGGGGTAGATACCGAGCTCCGCGATCTGGCGCGACAGGTTGGTCGTCGCGTCGAGGTGGGCGAAGGTCGTCGCCGGCGCGGGGTCGGTGTAGTCGTCGGCGGGCACGTAGATGGCCTGCACCGAGGTAATCGAACCCTTGTTGGTCGAGGTGATGCGTTCCTGCAGCTCGCCCATCTCCGTGAGCAGCGTCGGCTGATAACCCACGGCCGACGGCATGCGGCCGAGCAGCGCCGACACTTCCGACCCGGCCTGCGTGAACCGGAAGATGTTGTCGATGAACAGCAGCACGTCCTTGTTCTCGGCATCGCGGAAGTACTCGGCGACCGTGAGTGCCGACAATGCGACGCGCAGTCGTGCGCCGGGCGGTTCCGTCATCTGGCCGTAGACGAGCGCCGCGCGCGACTTCGACGAGTCGTAGGGATCGATGACGCCCGTCTCCTGGAACTCGAGCCAGAGGTCGTTGCCCTCGCGGGTGCGTTCGCCGACGCCGCCGAACACCGACACACCGCCGTGCTTCATGGCGATGTTGTTGATGAGCTCCATGATGATGACGGTCTTGCCGACGCCGGCGCCGCCGAACAGGCCGATCTTGCCGCCCTGCAGATACGGCTCGAGCAGGTCGATGACCTTGATGCCGGTCTCGAACATCTTCAGTTCGGTGGACTGCTGCACGAGCGTCGGCGCGGGCCGGTGGATCGGCCAGTGCTCCTTCGCCTCGACCGGGCGATCCGGGAAGTCGACCGGTTCACCGAGCACGTTCAGCACGCGGCCGAGCGTGGCCGGCCCGACCGGCACCTGGATGGGGGCGTTGGTGTCGACCGCGCGCATGCCGCGCTGCATGCCGTCGGTGGGCTTCATGGCCACGGCGCGCACGCGGTTCTCGCCGAGGTGCTGCTGCACTTCGACCACCACGTCCATCGCCTCAGACGTCGCCGTCTTCTCGGACAGCACACGCACGGCGTTGTAGATCGCCGGCAGGTGGCCGTCCGCGAACTCGACGTCCACTACCGGACCGATCACCTGAATGACTTTGCCGACTTTTTCGGTGTTCATATGCTTGTGTCGCTACTGTCTGTGCTCTTCCCTGGTCCCGGGTCCCCGGTCCCTGGTCCCCGCACCTATGTCGCCTGCGCTCCCGCCACGATCTCGATGATTTCGCGGGTGATGGCGGCCTGCCGCACCTTGTTCATGTAGAGCGTGAGCCGATCGACCATTTCCTTGGCGTTGCGCGTGGCCGCGTCCATGGCGGTCATGCGGGCCGCGTGTTCGGCCGCCGACGATTCGAGCAGCGCGCGGTTGACCTGCACCGCCACGTGGAACGGCAGCAACGTCTCGAGCAGCTCCGCCGGCGACGGCTCGAACAGGTAGTCCGCCGACGCGTTGCCCGGCGCCATGGCCAGCTTCGGAATCGGCAGCAGGCGCTCCATGACCACCTTCTGGGAGATCACGGACCTGAACTCGTTGTAGACCAGGTAGACCGAGCTGACGTCCGGGCCGAGGAACTCCTTCACGCAGGTGTTCGCAATGGCCTGGGCGTTGGCCCACTTCACGTTCTGGAACAGGCCGACTTCCTCGTAGCGCACGTCGAAGCCGCGGCGCAGGAAGAAGTCGCGGCCCTTGCGCCCGACGAGCGCCAGCGCCACTTCACGGCCGGGGTCGCCCGGATGCTCGGTGATGTACTGCGCCGTGGTCTTGATGACGTTGGTGTTGAAGCTGCCGCACAGGCCGCGGTCGGCGCTGATGACGACGAGCAGCGTGCGCCCGGCCTGCGGGTCGTCGCTCAGCAGCGGGTGCGACGACGGGTCCACGCGAGTGGCCAGGTTGTTGAGCACGCGCAGCATCTCGTGCGCATACGGACGGCTGCGCACGATGCGCTCCTGCGCGCGGCGCAGCTTCGACGACGAGACCATCTTCATGGCCTTCGTGATCTGCTGCGTCGACTTCGTGGCGCGGACGCGGCGGCGGATGTCGATCAGTGACGGCATTGGCTGTCTAGTGACCCGTAGGGGACAGGGACCAGGGACCGGGGCCCAGGGTTACGCGCGCGCTCCGGTGGAGAGGAACGCCTGCGTGAACTCCTTGAGGGCCGCGTTCAGCTGCCCCTTGAGCTCGTCGTCGAGGGTCTTCTTGGTCTTGATGGTCGAGAGAATCGAGCCGAAGCGGCTGGCCATGAAACGGTGCAGCTCTTCTTCGGCGCGCCGCACGTCCCTGACCGGCACGTCGTCGAAGTAGCCCTGGGTGCCGGCGTAGAGCGACACCACCTGCTGCTCGACGGCAAGCGGCTGATACTGGTACTGCTTCAGCAGTTCCACCAGGCGGGCGCCGCGATTGAGCTGGCGCTGCGTCGCCTGGTCGAGGTCGCTGCTGCCGAACTGCGCGAACGCCGACAGCTCGCGGTACTGCGCGAGGTCGAGGCGCAGCGTGCCGGCCACCTGGCGCATCGCCTTGATCTGCGCCGAGCCGCCGACGCGCGACACCGAGTTGCCGACGTTGATGGCCGGACGCACGCCCTGGTTGAACAGGTCGGCTTCCAGGAAGATCTGGCCGTCGGTGATCGAGATGACGTTGGTCGGGATGTAGGCCGAGAGGTCGCCGGCCTGCGTCTCGATGATCGGGAGCGAGGTGAGCGAACCGCCGCCGAGCGCGTCGTTCAGCTTGGCCGCGCGCTCCAGCAGGCGCGAGTGGAGGTAGAAGACGTCGCCGGGGTAGGCCTCGCGGCCGGGCGGACGGCGCAACAGCAGCGAGATTTCGCGATACGAGACGGCGTGCTTCGAGAGGTCGTCGTAGATGAGCAGCGCGTGCCGGCCGTTGTCGCGGAAATACTCGCCCATCGCCGTCGCCGAGTAGGGGCTGATGTAGAGCATCGGCGCCGGGTCGGCGGCCGCGGCGGCGACGACGATGCAGTAGCGCAGCGCGTCGGCTTCCTCGAGCGTGCGGACGACCTGTGCCACCGTCGACTGCTTCTGGCCGATCGCGTTGT
>Ga0105103_10000361_pt1 | contig 25583 bp, 19 predicted proteins | sample PPLLaktember2015_2_FD_79107 | JGI IMG/M metagenome (GOLD analysis project Ga0105103, IMG submission 79107) | Freshwater sediment microbial communities from Prairie Pothole Lake near Jamestown, North Dakota, USA - PPLs Lake P7 Core (6) Depth... | ecosystem: Environmental > Aquatic > Freshwater >...
AGGCCATCCGTCTCGGAGCTGAATGTTGCAACGAAAACCACTCCGTCGACGTTTTCTTCCTGGAGGGCTTTTTCGATAATTTCACCGTAGACATTCAGGCTGTAAACATCACCAACATCAACGGGGTTTGTTGTCCGTATAACATTTATCTTCTTGCTTTTAACAAGATCAAAAAAACTATCCGATAGATTGGCAGTTTCAAAACCATGACGGTGGGCTGCATCTCCAGCCAGGACCCCATGCCCGCCTGAACGTGTGATAAGGGCAAGCCTGTTGCCCTTTATGAGCGGGATGCTGAATACCTTAAAGGCATCCAACATTTCACGAAAATTCTGCACCCTATGGATACCGGCCTGTTCGAGGGCGGCATCTGCAACTGTGTCATCACCGGCAAGGGCTGTTGTGTGGAACCGGGCAACCTCCTCAGCAGCAGGGGTACGGTTTGCCTTAAGACACACAATAGGCTTGGCTGTTTGTGCAGCGATTTCCATGAGCCTTCTCCCATTGGTGAAATTCTCAAGATAAAGACCGATAGCGGTAGTCTTTTTATCTTTTGCGAGGTATTCGAGACAGGTAATTTCATTGGTAAGAAGCTTATTTCCAATGCTAATGAGCTTGTGCAGGCCAACACCCTCGCATGACGCGAGCATGGAGGTATCGTAAAAAATCCCGCCGCTCTGGGAGATGAGAGAGGCTGACCCTTTTTTCATGTAGCTGGGATTGAGAACGAAGAAGGGAAGAATAACTCCGTTTTCCAGGTTGATGACTCCAAAGCAGTTCGGGCCGATGACCTGAATCCCATACTGTTCGGCGATTGCCTTTATCCGGTCCTCCAATCCTTTCTTGCCCTCATCGAACTCGGTAAAACCTCCAGACTCGATGATGACATGACGGATTCCTTTTTTGCCGCATGCCACGAGGGTTTCCGGGACAAACCGCCCGGGAACAAGAATGACTGCCAGGTCTGGTGTTTCTTTGATTTCATTGACAGATGTAAGTATTTTTCTCTTACTCAGTTTTCCCTTTTTTGTCCCCACAGGAAAGACCTTCCCGGCAAATTTAAAACGGTCCAGATTCTCCACGATGATGCGTGCGAGATTGTTAGCGGTATTGGAGACGCCAAAGATGGCAATGCTCTCTGGATGGAAGAATTTTTTCATGGAGATTGACCTCAAACCGACTTAGTATACTCAGTCTTTGGTAGGAAGACAAGGCGGCGATTCACTGATAAAGAGTACAGCGACACCAAGGGCATCCCTAGATCTGCCTCCTGTTGCGATAAACTCAATGTTCTCACCATGAGCGGCTTTGAGGAGTTTTGGCGAAAGGATCGATTTGACATTCAGATACTCTTTTTTGCCTAACAGTTTGAAATTGTAATGTTCCAGTCTGCTTTGATGGACATAAATATCGCAGTCAAAATTGCGGGCAATCTCCGTAAGTTTTGCTATTTCGATTTGGATACCACTATTATGTTCAATTTTCACGATCTGCTCAATAAATCCATTTTTCTCAAGTGATTCTCGCTCTTCTCGCCAAATGCCACCATATTTTTCAACCCATTCCATCGCGGCCTTTGTGTTTCCAATGTCATGGCCTTCCTTCTCAGACTCAATCCATCTATATTTCAGAATTTCCTGATTTTGTTGCTGGTTGTCTTCAACTTGTTTCTTGCAAAGAAAATCAGCCTCATAATTATCAATGAAATCTATCATAGCTACTTCGAAACTGACTTCTCTGCCTTCTCTCTCTGAGAGAAAGTATTTATGCATTTCTATTGCGCTAAGCTCAGAGGGAATGAGATCTATCTCTTTTACCATGATGTTTCACTAAAAAACCGTATGGCGTCGTTCGTATATAGTTTATCGGATGGGTTCGTCATATATTTATAATAATTTCCTCTTGCACGAAATATAAAATGCAGCATATTTTATAAAATATGGTCGGGCTTGCAGCAAAGTCAACATAGAAAATATCAGATACTAAGGGGGAATTATGACGATAGTTGCTTTAAATGGAAGCGCCAGGGGGAAAAGGGGAGTTACATGGAAGCTCCTTGATAGATTTTTACAGGGCCTTGAAGATGGCGGCGCCCAGGTTCACACCATCCAACTCAAAGACCTTGCCATCTCATATTGCAATGCGTGTTTGACTTGTATGCACAAGACGCCAGGTAATTGTGCCATTAAAGATGACATGGATACGATATATCCTTATTTCAAGGAATCGGACATCTTTGTTATGGCAACACCCGTCTACGTTGACAACATGAGCGCCCAGATGAAGGCTGTCATGGACCGGTGCATTTGTTGCATGGAGCCTTTTCTGAAGATTGAAGCCGAAGGACGTGTGCGGCATCCTTTTAGCTGGGCCATGCCGGAGAAGTTTTTTCTCATCTCTACGTCAGGATTCCCAGAGCCTGAAAGCTTTACCCCTCTCATTCAGACCTATCGGGCCCAGGCTGCTAATTTTGGTAGTGAGCCCATTGGTGAGATTTGCATACCTGGATCAATTGCCTTACAGATGGTGCCACAGCTTCTTGAGCCTCACCTAGATATGATCTACCAGGCAGGAAAAATGCTTGCAATACAGGGAGGGGTCGAGCCAACCCTTTTAAATGAGATCAATAAACCGATTGTCACACGAGAAAAGTATCTGGAGATTGCTGCGCAATATGAGGCATGGGCGAGAAAGAGCAGGGGAGAAGTAAAGCAATAACTGCGAATATCGTATATAGTATTTCGTATATCGCACCCAGCAAATTCTTTTTCACGACATACGATATATGGGGATAAGAATATTACACTCTTAATCGAAGCCCAATTTCTTTATAGATATTTTGCGTGGTGGGGGTTGGGACACCCAATTCCTTTCCCATCCTGATAACGGTTCCTCCAAAAAGGTCTCCTTCATTATGAGCAGATACCTCAAAACGTCACGATAAAGGATATCTAAATCTCTGTCTATTGAACCTAGATTACCCATGAAAGCATCTGGTTGGGTTTTTCTGAGCAAACCGTCGCGAAGCAAGGAGGCTTGGTCTTTTGCGTCAGCAAAAGTTCAGAAGCCGAACGCGAGCAAAGGTCGCCGCTGGAGCGGATGAGCGTGTTTGCGGGGAATACCCCACCCGATGCTTATTCTTATGGAGGATCTGGGTGAGACTTTGAATCTTCTCGCTATTTGATTTTAAAGTCTACTCTGCTTGCCTTGAGGTTCTCTTTCTTTTCAGGAGTGAGGTTCTGGGCCTGCACTATAAAAAGCCTGTTCGGTGTCACCTTATCTGACCGGAGGATGAAATCTTTGACCAATGTGGCCCGCTCAAAAGCCAGGCTACGGAGTTCTTCCTCCTTTACAACAATATTTGTCAGCATGAGTTTTTCCATCTCAGGGACAGGCAGTTTTTTTGTCAAACCAACAATATTTCGTGGTTTGGCGAACTTCTCGGCCTCGTAGGCCAATCTTAGGTACTTTTCGTACTCCTCAGGGCTTACCTTTACGTCGTCTATTCGAGCAGGGGCTTCATTCTTTTTGACAAGATCCTTTGCCTTCTGGGTTTTAACCCGTCTTGAGAGCAGAAAGTCCTTCAAACCTTCGCGATCTTTCTCAGTGTCGACGTAACCTACGATCTCAACGTTTACTGCCGGCCTTTCCTGGAGTGCCTTGACAAGAGTTTCAAGTTTTTTCGTGGCAGCATCCGTAAGGTTGGTCTTGCCATAATCGAATTCGACATAACTCAGGTCCTCGCCCCCGCCAAAGAACGCCCCCAGGAGGGCAAAAGGGGAAGTTGCAGCTTTGACGAGGAGATTCTTGATGATCTTCCATACAATGCCCCAGATGCTAAACTGGGGATCGTCAAGGTTGCCTGATATCGGGATGTCGAGATTAATCTTTCCCTGCCTGTCCTTAAGGAGCGTTACAGCCAGTTTCACGGGCAGTTTGATCGCATCAGGGCTTTCTACCGTCTCTCCGAAGGTAAGCTGATCAAGGAGTATACGATTCTGAGCGTCTATTTTTCTCTGGACAATGAGGTACTTGAGATCAAAAGAGAGCTGACCTTTGTCAATTGTGTAACCGACATATTTTCCCGAATAGGGAGAGAGGGGGCTCAATTCAAAATTCTTGAAGCTTGCCGTGAGGTCAACGTAGAAGTGTTCTTTCCAGGGATTTATCTTTCCGACTATTTCAAGAGGAATGTAATCGTTGTACTTACCCCGTACTTCCACATCAGAGGCAGTATCCTTTTTCATGGAAAGGCTTGAAACCCTCCCGCCTATCTGTGTAAGGTTTGCTGAGTAGCTTGGTTTGATGGATCTGTCGGTGAACTTGATCGTTCCGCCCTGAAGGGTAATTCCACCGATTTCCACGTTCTCCGGCATTGCCTGCTCAGAGGGGGAAGCTTCTTGTGCTGCAGGAGTCTTTGGAGGATTTTTGCTGCCTTGTTTGGCGGCTCCTTCCTTTGCAACCATGATGTGATGAAGATTGAGCGATCCATCAGGTTCAATCGTTATTGCCGCAAAAAAGTCTGACAATGATATGCCTTTGACGCTATAGCGCATTGGATTGTAACTAATATCAAGACTCTCCAAAGAGAGGGTCTGCCATCGGAGCAACTCTTCATAATCTTCTTTGTTCGCTGCATGAAACTGGTTGATAAGGAGCTTGCCAGTATATTTGGCGGTCACATCCTTGCCCTCAGGCCTATCAAGTGCCAGGGTACCGGAGGTATTTACACTTCCTGATGAGATGTGCACATTGATCTTGTCGGTGAAATACAGTTGAAAAGCATTGATTCCCAGTCCCTTCACATCAAGAGTTAGATTTGTTGCGAGAGGCTCAAGACCAATTGTACCTTTTCCGCTTACCTTGCCTGTCTTCCCCAGCAGGAGGGAAAACTGGAGGTCTGCCTTGCTTCCCTTTGCAAGAGAAATATTCTTGGCCTCTGATTCAGCATTTCTGATTTCTATGGTGACAGGCTCCCGTGTCATGGAATCCTGAAACCTCATTTTTCCATCTTTCATATGCCATACATCAATCAAGAGTGACATGGGTTTTTTGTATTGAGCCTGCTGTGATGACTTGGTGCCACTTTGTTGCTGGGCAGTTCCTACTAGCAGGGTGGTAATAGTAACAAAATCAATTGTCCCATCTTTGTTGCGCCGCATATTTATGTCAGGGGAGCGTACATTCATGTTTGCTAAATGAATTAAATCTTCCAGGGGCTTCACTGAGGCTATTTCAAAATCAACACCAGCAACCTTAAAAAGAGGATTTTTCTTTTCATCTGCAAGGTTTATGTCATTGAGGGACATTTTGCCGATCATTTCGAGACTAGGGTTTTTCTCTGTATACTGGATGTAAGAAACTTTCGCAACTAAATCCAGGGAACCTGAGAGGAGAGTAAAATGCCTTCTATTTGGCACGTAGCCAATGTAATCTGCAAGATCAAGGTCTTTGATGTTGATATCAAAATCGGTTTCCAGGGAATCAGCAAAGGGCTTGGTCTTCCCTTCTATGGCAAAGTTATCACCGTTTACCAGTGCAGAAAACCTGGGTTGAATAAAGTTTTGTACGTGATACTTCGTGTTGGACACGAAAGGAACGGCAAGATTCAGATCCGTTATCTCGTGAAAAACCTCTTTTGGAGCATCGAGAAAGTCAACAGCGCCACCTGAAATGGTGATGTTATTTATCGAAAACTGGATCGGCCTGGACCCCTTTGCTGCAGGTGATGTGTCTTCAGAAGTCTTTTCAATCAAGTCACTGAAGTTGTACGATCCATCTTCGTTGCGGATTACTTTTATGTATGGTTTAGTTAGACTGACCTCGCGTACAACGATAGCCCTCTTAAAGAGAGACACAGCCTGTATATTTGCGAAGAATTCCTCGAAGGAAAGTACAGTCTCGGATGTCTCCTTTTCTTTTACGACAACTCCCCGGACAGCGACCGTCAGGTTGTAGGGATTAACTTTAATCTGTTGTATTGACACATCTCGGTTAAGGGATTTAGAGAGGTTTTTTATCAACAGGTGCTTTGCTAAAGGGGGAAGAACAAAAAAACCTGCGAAAGTGAAGATCAGGAAAAAACCTACAACCCAAATGACTATAGTTCTCATTCTTGGCATAGCAATAGTATATTATGGAATCGATACACAAAAAACCAGAGAAAAAAATAAAAAGGGAAGGAGTATTTTTAATGAAGAAACGGGCCCGGTTGTTTCCGGGCCCGTGATAAAGGCTTAGCCTTTTACAACGTTTGACGCTGCAGGACCTTTTGGACCACTCACAACGTCAAAAGTCACTGTTTCGCCCTCAGACAGGGATTTAAAACCATTGCCCTGAATGGCTGAGTAGTGAACAAAAACGTCGCCGCCATCGTCTTTGGTGATGAAACCAAAGCCTTTTGACTCATTGAACCATTTCACAGTTCCTTTTGCCATGCTGACTACCTCCTTGTTAGAATGTGGAAGAATACGGAACTGAGTTATGAAGAGATGACAAAAATAAAACGCTTTGCAGCTACAACTAACAGATGTTTCCGAAACCCCAAAAAATTATCGCATAAAAAAAAAAAAACTACAAGAATTATTCTGCTTCTTGCGTACTATCCTCGGGCATTGATTCGCCAACTGTGGATTCCTCGTTGTCTAATTCTTCTGCTTCTGTTTCCTTGTTGGTCTTTCCGCTGAACCTCCGTTGTCTCTTTTCTTCCTGCTTTTGCAGGCGCAAAAGTTCCTTTCGCCTTTTATCGCTTTTAAAACCTCCACCATGTCTTGCCAATGTTACCTCCTCAATCTGTCCACCACTGGGTTCCCGATTTATTTAACCAGTGATTGAGAGTAATGGGTCAGAAATTTTAAGCTCCTGCAATTTTTCTTTGTGCTTCCCGAAGAAGATCAATAATAGCATCAACCTTTTCTGGCGCAAGGGAAATACCTTCTGATGTTGGCATTAACTCTCCATCGTTGATTACTTGATATGACCGTAAATCAACAACCTTCACACCTTTTTGATCCTCTATCGTCACCATAACTCTTCGCTTGGAATTTGTCGTTATTTTTCCAATGAGCATACATCCTCCTGTAAAAAATTACAAAACTAAATATTATTCTGGTGCTATTGTCAACAGCAGGGAGATAAGGCAGCTGCGTATTGAACGTTATTTTACCACATAGTGCTTCCTCATGCTACTTCTTTTGTAAAGAATATGCTATCTTTATAGTGAATGCATATAGGGATTGTGCATACAGTTGGTTCTCCCTGCGGTTGTGCTGAGGCAGTTGCTATTGGACTCAAGGCCCTTGGCCATGATGTGACCATCGTAAACTCTGAAGAAATTGAGTTTAGGGCAGCGGAACTTGCCGGGAATTGTGACCTTGTTATCGATCACACCGACACATTCCAGGGTTGTGGCTTCCTTCGGGCATTCGTACGATTAATGTTGGAGGGGCATGGTGCAAGGTTGGTTGGTTCGGGGGCACGGGCCTGTTTTACTGCAGATGATAAATTTGCATCGAAAGCGTGCCTTGCCCGTGATGGTATTATTACCCCTCCAGGAATTGTAATAAGCTCAAAACAATGGAAGCTGCCTTCATGGTTGAGGTTCCCCCTCGTTCTCAAGCCAGCTTTTGAACATATGAGCAGGGGGGTTGTTGTGGCCGAAACGATAATGGAAGCCCGCTCAAAGGCAGCGCACATGCTGAAGAAATTTCAACAGCCCATTATTGTTGAGTCATATATTTCCGGAAGAGAGCTTGCAGTGTCTGTTCTCGAAGGACCACATGGACTCGAAGTACTTCCCCCCTTGGAATGGAAGCTTGGTAAGCAGAGGCATGGATTTCTCACTGAAGATTTCAAGTTGACTGAGCCCGTAGAGGAGAGACAGGATGCAGCGAGGGCAGTCATGTCAGATGATATGCTGAATCAATTGGAAAATTACGTGCGCCAGGCATTTCAAACTCTTCACCTGAGCGATTATGCCCGTTTTGACCTCAGACTTTCTGCTGGCGGCACTTTTTACTTTCTTGAGGCGAATGTAACGCCGAGTCTTGAGCCATTCGAGGCATTTGCTTTGTCTGCTCAGTGGGCTGGCCTCAACTATCCATCTCTCGTCGATCGTATGCTCTCAGCCGCATTAGATCGTTACGGCGATTCTACGGAGGAGGGAGAGGCAAAAATAACACTTGGACTCCCCACGGGACCATTAGAGCTCCTTGTCCCTCAGGGTGTTCATACGCCCCCACCTTCAACCATTCAGCTGGCAGGGCTTCTGGATATTCAGTCCGGGGAGCGGGTTATGGAACTGGGTTGTGGAACAGGGATTCTTTCCATCAGCGCAGCAAAACTTGGAGCGAAACGCATTGTGGCTATAGACATTAGCACAAAAGCCTTGGAAGCAACTGTTTACAATGCCCGCCTCAACGGTGTGGAAAAACAGATAGAAACCCGCTTCGGGTCCTGGTATGAGCTTGTGGGAAATGGATCAACAGCACCGGGAAAGAAGGAGCGGTACGATGCAATTATTGCCACGCCTCCGCAAACTCCTGGTTCTTTTCCTTTTGGGCCACGGTATGGAGGACCTGATGGCACACAACATCTTTTCGCGGTGATTGATGGCGCGCAAGCCTTTCTTTCGCCACAAAGGGGCAGGCTTTGGCTACTTGCTATTTCCCTTGCTAACCCGAAAGCAGTTTTCGAGCGATTGAAAATGCGTTTCAAAGTCGTTACGCTTGTTCGTCAGACCGGGCGATTCTTCTCCGCTGATGAATACGAATCGATTGAGGAAGGGCTGTTCCGGTACCTCATTCAACTTCGCTCTCATGGTGCAGCAGAATTTCAAGACATGGGCGACGCACAATATATGTTCTACAATTTCTTTATCCGAGCTTCAGGGCCTAAATAACCATGAAAAGTTTGATTATCAATGCAGACGACCTTGGCGCCGACGAGGCTCGAAACCGCGGGATTTTCAAAGCCATTGAGGCAGGTAGGGTGACGAGTGTGAGTATTCTCGTGAACGGTGATGGGTTTGAAGATGCCATGGAACGATGGAAGAGCCTTGGCAAAACAGAAATATCTTTAGGAATTCACATCAACCTCTCTGAAGGAAGACCCATCAGCCAGGACCTCCAGGTACTCGCCGGGCAGGATGGCCTTTTCAGGGGTAAGCAAACGGCCAGAGAGCTTTTGAAACAAACGTCGAATAAAGAACTGGAGCGTGAAATACAGCAAGAAATCAAGGCCCAGCTAGACCTCCTCAAGAAATTTGAAACACCGATTACGCACCTTGATGGCCACCAGCATGTTCATGTAATGCCGGCAGTATTGCCTATTGCTCTGGCAGGAACATTAGACAATAAGATTCCCTGGCTTAGGATTCCCGATGAACCTCACCCAACAGCCCTTGGGCTGATGACACAAGATGATATGGGGGATGAGGCTGCCATGTTCAGCAACCTTGGTGCAGCGGCACGATCTTTCGTCATGCTGACGGACATTGAGAGCTGCGACCATTTTCGCGGTCTTTATCTGAAGGGAAAACTTGCCATTTCACTCCTTAATGAGTTATTGCAGAATCTCCCTATAGGCCTTACTGAATTGATGGTTCATCCGGGCAGAACTTCAGAGGCTGTGAGCGTCGGCCCCTTTTCGGCTTTTTCTACACGAGACAGAGAGAAGGAGCTGGTCGCCTTGCTCGATCCTCTCTTTCCAACCCTTCTTGAGAAATACGGGATAGACCTCATTCCATTCCCGGAGAGCCTCTCATGACAAGAAATCTACGTATCCTTATCATTGCTCCCACAACGCTGCCGGACATTTCGGGGAACGCAATCTCTGCTGAACGTTGGAGACAATCGCTCGTCAAGAAAGGATTGTCAGTGAATGTCATTGCAACAGAGCATCTTGATGCCGACAATCTTATCAAACACCTTGAAAATATTAAGCCGGATGTTGTTCATGCACACCATGTATCCAGGGCCGGGGCCCTGTTCCTTGATCACAAAATTGTAGAACGTTTCATAAAACTCCCTCTCGTTGTATCTCCTGCAGGGACGGATATTATGTTCCAGGAAGGGCAAACATATGATTTGGGAACAATTGTTTCTCAAGTCTGCAGGAGGGCATGCGTTATTGTTACACAAGGTGAGTGGACGGCCAAGAGGTTATCAACGCTTTTTCCAGACGTAAAAAATCGTATTCTTCATGTCCCAAAGGCCTTTAGCTGGTTTGGAAACGACAGCTTTGACCTCCGAAAATCAGCAGGTTGGTTGCCAGAGCATTTTGTTTTTTTTCTTCCTGCCGGAATAAGACCGGTGAAACGAAACCTCGAAACGCTTCTTGTAATGCAGACAATTTATGCAATTCGTCCCCATATCCGCCTGGCTTTTGCCGGCCCATCCCTCGACCAGGAATATACTGCCCGTTTTCAGGAGGAGTTGGAGCGGCATAGTGAATTTACCAGATGGATACCAATTATTCCCCACGGCTCCATGCGCTCAACATATGCATCGATAGATGTTGTTATTAATTCGTCTTTTTCTGAAGGGCTTTCAAATGCCCTCCTCGAGGCTATTGCCGCAGGGAGACCCATACTGGCCTCTGACATTCCGGGGAATAGATGGCCAATCCTGGGAGAAAAAGGCATTCCTGCCTGCGGACTCCTCTTTAAAGTGTCAGACATTAATGATTTTATTAAGGCGGCATTGAAGCTCATTGATGATGGAGGACTGAGAAATAGATTAAGCCAGGCAGGTACGGACCGGTCCGCAACATGGCCAGGTCCTGATGAGGAAGCAAGCGGTCTGATCCATGCTTATGAGGAAGCAATAAAAAAGCAGCATAGACAGCTCTAAGCTCATAGCTGATAGGAAAACAATGCATCGTTTGTGGGCTTTTTTCTATGAGCTGTAAGCTATGAGCTATGCGCTTTATTTCATTGACAACCGAAAATGGCTTTTGATAACGTAGTATCACTGAATTTCCTTCCGGGGAGGGCTTGATGAACCTTAGTGGCCGAACTGCATTAATTACAGGGGCAGGACAGGGTATTGGCCAGGCATGTGCTGAAGTTTTTGCTGAGCGGGGGGCAACCCTTGTTTTAATAGATAAGAACAAGATGACCTTGCCGAAGGTTGCTGCCCGTATTGCTGAAAAAGGTGGGAAAGTGAAGACGATTATTATCGATCTTACCCACCACAGAAAACTTCACAAGGTAATTGACGAGATAAAGGTTCAAACACATATTGATATTCTTGTAAATAATGCCGGATTTGACCGCCCGGGAACTACCATGAAGATTGGGAAAGAGCAGTTTAATGCAGTGCTTGGTATCCACGTTGGCGTTCCTTTTTTTCTCATAAAGTCATTCTTGCAAGAGATGCGAGGGGCTAGGTGGGGGAGGATTATCAACATTAGTTCTATATACGGAGTTCAGGGTGCGAAAGGAGAGGCTGCATATTCAACTGCCAAGGCAGCGGTAATCGGATTGACAAAGAGTACAGCCCGTGAAGCAGGAAAAGATGGCGTAACGGTTAACGCTATCGTGCCTGGTCTTATCAGAACTCCACCAATGATTCGCTTACCAGATAAATATAAAATTCCTATTATAGAACAGACATTGCTGGGGCGTATGGGCGAACCCGTTGAAGTGGCAAAAGTGGCAGCTTTTCTTGCGTCCGATGATTCTTCATTCATAACGGGCTCCACCATAACTGTTTCAGGGGGATGGGGAATTTAAGAAACCGTGAGCAGTGAGCGGTCAGCCGTGAGAAGTAAAAAGTAAAAGGCAAGACGGGACATTTACATACAGGAAGCCATAGAGCATGCAGGCGATAATTCTTAGACTAAAAATATTTCTCGCAATTTTTCTCATCGTTATGATTCTTGGTACAATCGGTTTTGTCTTGATTGAAAAGAAGACCGTTGTGGAGGCAGCCTATTTTGTCATTGTAACGGTGGCAACCGTTGGATACGGGGATATTCATCCTGCAACTCAAATGGGAAGGCTTTTCACAATCTTCCTCATCGTGACTGGTGTCGGTACCTTTCTTGGGGTGATTGGAAACTTTACGGAGTTAATGCTGGCAAAAAGAGAGCTCGACAGCCTGATGAAAAAACTCAACATGGTAATTGGGGTCTTCTTCAGCGAGGTCGGGCTTCAGCTCATGGCCTTATTTGCGCAGAGTGATCGTGAGGTAGACAGGATCAGGTCTGATCTCCTTGTGTCGGCTAATTGGACTGAAGCAAAATTCAAAAAGGCAATGAATGATCTCAAAAAGTACGATTTCAGCATTGAAATGGAGTTGCTTGATTTAGAGGTTTCGAAGGATTTTCTTTGTGATAAAAGAGATTTTCTCGTCCGCCTCTTAGAGAACCCTATCCTGTTGGAGCATCAGTCATTTACTAATCTGCTCAGGGCAGTCTTTCATTTTATGGAAGAGCTTGCCTATCGTGACGATGTGAAGAATATCCCGGAATCGGACAGGAACCATCTTGCCAATGACATAAATAGAGCCTACCAGCTCCTCATTCACGAATGGCTCGACTACATGAAGTACCTCAAGGCCAGTTACCCCTTCCTCTTTCATCTCGCCATGAGAACAAATCCTTTCGATCGTTCAGCATCTATTACGGTAAAATAAAAGAGGATATCCAGGGAGAGGCTTAAGGCAGCCATGAATAAAACCATGGCCGGCCTTATTGAGATCCTCCATGGACCGTATTAAATCATGCATTGGATTATGATATAACATGAACATGGAAAAGTATGATGCTGTAGTTGTTGGTGGAAGTTGTGCCGGTGCTGCAGCAGGGATAACCCTGGCAAGGGCCGGCAGAAATACGCTCATCATTGACAAGGCAGAGTTTCCACGTCAGAAGCTCTGCGGAGGAATGATCACTGAAAAGACAATCAGACTCCTTCAAAAAATCTATACTGTTTCTTTCGATAATCTGATTGACTCCCGCTACAATGCATTTGGTGTGTATCACGCATCACTTGGTAGGATTTCAAGCCATAGGTCTGAGCACATACTCTCCATGATCCACAGGGATATCTTTGACGATTTTTTCCTCAAGGAAGCCAAAAAGGCAGGTTGCACAGTTTATCTTGGAGATAGGGTTATTGGTATTCGTGAGGGCAATATCAACACTGCCGGCCGACGAGAGATTGCAGCAGATTTTATCATCGGCGCAGATGGCTGCCACAGTGTAATCCGCAAGGCACTCCATCGTACAATAAAAGACAAAAACTCTCCTATGGGCCTCGAAGTGAATATTGCCCATGACAATCTGAAATTTTATTTACCATGCGAGGAGGTTTTCCCATGGATTTTCTTTGGGTATGTTCAGAGTGGTTATGGATGGGTTTTTCCGAAGAAAGACTTTGCGACGGTAGGTATTGCAGGTCTAGCTCATTATGATGATAAAAATCTACTTGTTGCTTTGAAGTTCTTGCTTGCCGCTGTGTGCGTGGACCCGGACCGGGTAATGGGAGAGATTAAAGGACATCCTGTTCCTCTCAACAACTGTTTTGAGGAACCAGGATTTGGCAACATTCTGCTTGTTGGTGATGCAGCAAGGTTAGTGGAGCCACTTACCGGAGAAGGGATCTATTTTGCTGCGCTGAGTGGGAGACTTGCGGCCCATGCAATACTTACACATGGAGATCACGCCGGTATCTACAATGTCTCAGTCAAAAGATACCTGAGCAGCCTTTTTCGGCAGGCTCGATTAGCAAGGGCCCTCTATTTCAATAGATGGATCAGCTCCTATGCAATGCACAAAATGAAAGGGAATGCAAAATGGTGTAGATATTTTCTTGCATTACTTTCTGGAGAGATGGATTATGTCAAGTATTTTAAAACTGTACTGAGGGATCGCACCGTTTACCCCTCACTGTAACAACCGATATGTGACAGGATAGGCCCCGAGGCAGCAGGGCCTATCAAATTATTTCTAGAGTTTTACAACGTTCGTAGCCTGTAGGCCTTTTGCACTATCTGTAACATCAAAGCTAACGGCCTGTCCTTCAGAGAGGGTTTTAAAACCTGTTCCCTGGATTGCTGTGTGATGAACGAAAACATCTGTGCCATCTTCCTGGGTTATAAAGCCAAACCCCTTGGCGTCATTAAACCACTTGACAGTTCCCTTTGCCACGTGAAAAACACCTCCTTTACAAAATTTTAAGGAATGCGGAACTGTGTTATCAAGATACTACAATGTAATAGGACAACCTACTGCAGTAATAACAGAAACTTCCGATACCTTGTAAAAGAGTATGGCACAGTTTAAAAAGGAGTTCAATATTTTTTGCATAATTTAAAGTATTTGATTTTGAGTAACCCCATGGTATGATTTTGAACGCCAGATGAAACAGTTTCGAGTTTCGAGTTGCCAGTGGCCGGTTTTAAGGCAACCCCGGCAGAAGAAAAACAAACATCCGCGGTCCCATCCGTTGAATATGGATTGATCTATTGAAGGTTATATTCCTCGTTCAGGGCATGAATGTAGCAGCAAGCCGATACAGGGTTCTTCAGTACCTCCCATTTTTACATGAAGCGGGTATTGATACGGAAGTGTTTGAGTTTCCCGAGCGCATGTCCGGTTGGTCATCATTATGGGAGTTTCTTAAGAATGGAGATATCATTTTTGTACAGAGAAAGCGCCTCCCTCGTTCAGTCCTTTTATCTCTAAAGCGTCTCAAAAAGAAAATACTCTATGATTTTGACGATGCAGTAATGTTCAAGAATTCTCTTTCAAAAAACCCCTATTCCTTGCGAAGGACGATGAGTTTTAAAAGGATGCTTCATTATACAGATCTTGTTATTGCCGGGAACGATTTTCTGAAACAAGAAGCGGAAAAATATCACGAAAATGTCAAGGTGATTCCCACACCTATTGATGCCGAACGTTACCAGGAAAAGAAAATCCATGAAAGCGATATGGTCATTATGGGATGGATTGGAGACCATGGCAGCATCCACTACATGGAGAGTTACAAGGATGTGTGGGAAGCTATGGGGAGAAAGTATAAAAATGTTGTTTTAAGCATTATATGTGATACCTTTATCGAAACAAAAGACATCAGTCTTAGAAAAATACCGTGGAATTACGAGCGGGAGATTGAAGACCTTATGTCTCTCGACATTGGTTTAATGCCCCTTTTTGATGACCTCTGGTCGAAAGGTAAATGCGGATTCAAAATCATTCAGTATCTTGGTGTAGGTATACCTGTAGTCTGCACGCCAGTTGGAATTAATCGGGACGTGGTAGAGAATGGCGTACATGGTTTGTGGGCAAACACGAAAGATGAATGGATTGAAAAGCTTTCAACTCTTGTTGAGAATGCATCGTTGAGGAAGAAAATGGGCAAAGAGGGAAGAAGAAGGATTATGGACCAATACACTGTCCAGGTCTGTGCGCCTAAGCTGATAAAATGGATCAAGGAAGTGGCATGAAACGGATTGTTTTTTTAACCCATCAGAATCCCCAGGGATACAGAATCCAGCAATATTTTCCCTATTTAGAGGCTCATGGTTTCCAGGTGGAGTTGCTTACATCGCGAATGAGCTTTCTCAAGGTCGTTGAACAAATCCGTGGCGTCGATGTTCTCTATATTCAAAGGCTCTTGTTTAATCCTTTGAAGTTATCAGTTATCAAGACGGCAGCAAAGAAGATTGTGTATGATTTTGATGATGCGGTGATGTATGGTTCACGGGGAAAAAGCGCTACCAGGGCACGAAAATTCAGAAGCATGGTCAAACATGCGAATGCTGTTTTTTGTGGGAACCACTTCCTATTTCAGGAGGCAAAAAAACATAGGGATGACAACATTTATTATGTTCCAACCGTGGTCAACACAGACGAATACCCCGTTAAAGACCACATTGCGACAAAGCCTGTAATAGTGGGCTGGATAGGCAGCCGATCTACCCTCAGGTACCTGATGGACCTGGAGCAGCTAGTCCTCAATGCCACTGATCAAAAGGGAGTGATATTCAAGATTGTGGCAGATAAATCCCTCAACACAAGCGCCCCGAATGTGGTTTTTGAAAAATGGACTGCTGACCGTGAGAAATCTTTGCTTCACAGTTTTGATATAGGAGCCATGCCCCTGCGGGATGACGTTTGGTCGAGGGGAAAATGTGGACTCAAACTTATCCAGTACATGGCTTGCGGTCTACCCTCTATTGCCCATCCCTTCGGCGCAGCGCAGGAGATACTATCCGATGGAGTCAACGGTATGCTAAGATCAGACATGGACGGTTGGAAAGATGCGATTGAAGCACTCTCTTGTGATGTAAAACAAAGGGCTCGTATGGGACGGGCAGCAAGGGATAGTGTTGAGGAAAGATACTCTCTCAGGGTGTGGGGGCCTAGAGTGACAGAAATTATAACAAGCCTATGAACTCATGTAAAATTAAGGAAATAGAATGGTTTGTTGAAGATGAGGGACTTATTCCTGTCCTGAAAGAGATTGTAATACCTGAAGGTACTCGAAGGGGTTACGTTAATGCCAGGTATAGTGGAGGCCAGGTTTTTATTAAATCTTTTGCTGAGAAAGGACTGCCTGGTTTCATCAGAAACAGGGTTGCTTCAAGGGGGAAACGGGAATACACTTTGGGTAATTGGCTCCTGTCGCGCTCTATCCTTACACCAAAACCCCTTGGGTATGGCATATCGCGGATGGGTTCATACGTCATCCAGCAATGGATTGAAAGTGAAAGCCTCATGGCAGCATTTAAGGAGTCAGATTGCCGTTCCGAACTCATGGTGCAACTTGCAACTCTTCTTAAAGAGCTTAAAGTCCATCATGTCAGGCATAATGACCTTCATGTTGACAATATACTCGTTTCCGGCAAACAGATGTATCTCATAGACCTTCATAAAATGAGAATAAAAGGCTCATTTACTGTGCTGGATGAGGTTTCAAATTTATCCCATGTACTTGCCGCTATTTACGAGTACCTGGATACCGATGAGAAAGAAACTTTTTTTGTTAACTATGGAAATCCAGGTATTAGAGAGATTGTGGAACGGGCAATGGACCGTTTAGCAGATCGTTGGATCAGGAAAAAGAAGGAAAGGGCATTTCAGGAAACATCCATAATTATGGCGCGTGGAAGCAGACTTTATATGGTGGGAATGGAAAACAGGGCAACAGGAGAGTTGCAAAGCGTTATTAAGGTTGACCGCAAAGTGAAGGTTGAGCGACACACAGACCATATTCGTAAAATATATGTTAGCAGACGCAGGCTCGAGAGGGCATGGAGAATCCATGTCGTGCTCTCATATATGAATCTCAATATTGCGCCTTCTGCCTTCTATGTAGAACTTCCCGGAGACAGCCCGATGGGGTCAATCGCAATGGAAGATCTGCACGAAAAAGGTAGTGAGCTTGATCGTTACCTCGATAGCGCATATGACGCCATGAATGCTCATGATCGAAGGCTGTTTACGGGAAGACTTATTGCCTTCTTGCTGATGATTACCCGAAAAAAAATTGTTCATAAAGATATGAAGGCATGTAATATCTTCGCGCTCAATGATGGGAGGCTTATGCTGCTTGATGTGGAGGATATCAGATTCAGGGCTCTCGATGAGGAGGCTCTGAAAAGGATGTTGATCCAGTTAAATACAACCATACCCAAACGTATCACTACCCGCGATAGAATTCGGTTTTTTCTTCAATTCACTTCCCCGATGAAGGTTAACAAAAGGACTATTTTCAAGGCTGTTGTCAAAGAATCAATGAGGAGAGAGATTGTGTATGAGGGAGTAGGGGGACTGAAGAGGGAGGAGTGGTAACATCTAAATTCATTGCGGATGCCGGCCTGACTATCGACGCTAGATATCCCGGATTGTGGTTGCAAGTTGGAATTAAAGGCAATGAACATGTCAGATGTAAAATGAAAAGTTAAACTCTAGTATGCCTGATTTATATTACGGTAGTGGCAGCGGATCGATTGTTAAGTCCCCTGCACTCACGGTTCCAACCCTATTTTTCACGTTTAATTGATATTTTCCCACAGCCAGTCTATTGGGAACGATAAACGCGATTTCGCTATCTCCATTATTCGGGTCAAAGTTCCATAAGTCAATCTTGCATCTTCTTGTCTTGCCCTGATATTCCAGGTATGGTCTTCGCTTTCTTGAACCGAAAAACTTCCCATTTATGTTAATCTTAGCTCCTGGGAAGCCATGATCGGCCGAGAGGGAATCTATCACTGGACTCATTACATCAATGGCGCCATCGAGGACAATGGACGCGGCTCCCCTCGGTTTAATGGTCAATGGAAAAATGCCGGGTGATGCCCTGGGAACTCGATTAACTGTGCAGGTGATGGTATTGTCAGACCAGCCCTCTTTGTCTATCTTTATTGACACATCACCGATAAGGACTTTTCCTTTCCTGCTGCCGAAGTTGGCGCCTGCGATGGTGATCTTGGTGCCAATAGTAACTTCTTTTCTGAATAAAGCGGTCACGGAAGTGGCTGTCGAAAGGCTTACTATGCATGAATCAGTCCCTATGCACCCTCCGCCGTTCCACCCTCCGAATGCGGACCCTGAATCAGCCATAGCGCTTAATGTTACAACAGTATCCCTGGTGAACCAAAAGGTGCAGGTTTCGCCACAATCAATACCCGAGAGATCGCTTGTTACGGTCCCTGTCCCGACCCCTGTTTTGGAAACGGTGAGACTGACATAATCTCTTGAAAAGCTGTATGCTTCATATACATTGACTCTTTTCTTTGTCACAGATGAGCAGTATTGGTCGGTAACACTGAGCCCTGTTGACGTAAAGGAACTCAGGATCTCGTCAACTGTGGCTTCCGGGTTTGCCTGTTTCATCAGTGCCCAGGCCCCGGCCACATGGGGGGTTGCCATAGAAGTACCATCCCAGCTCTGATAGACATTCCCGGGAATGGATGAAAGAATCGATGACCCGGGGGCGAAGAGGTTCAAGAATGATGCACTGTTAGAATAATAGGCCACAGCATCATCATCATCAGTTGCACCAACACTAATCGCCGAGGAGATACAGCTAGGGGCCGAGATAGCTCCGCAATAACCAATATTGTAAGAATTACCATTGCCGCTTGCAATAACCGTGGCAATCCCATCTTCCCGAAGATTGTCAATGGAAGGCTTTAATGGATGCCAATCACAGTTGCTGCTATATGCTCCACCACCAAGACTCATGTTGATCGAGGCAATCTTGTAATCATTTCGTAACTCGTATACGCGCTCAAGCCCCAGCATTTGGTCAGAGGACCAGGACATGACGCAGGGAGCATAACCCGCGCCACAATCATCATCAGAATCGAAGCGGGAGAATACCAGGATTGCGATGATGCCGGCCTCTGGTGCAACGCCGGGACCGGGGCTTCCAATGATCCCGCTTCTTCCTGCCACGATACCTGCTACATGGGTCCCGTGGTCACACTCTCCCGTGGGGCAGTTTCCAATATAGGGCATCGCTGACCCTTCTAGGGTTGACGTTTCCACACCTCCTGGGCACAGGGAGGAACTGCCGTACTCTGAGTCATTTGTCGAGTAGCATGCCTCAGAAACGATGCTGTCTTGAAGAAATGGATGGGCCTTATCAACGCCGGTGTCCAGGACTGCTACTGCCCAACCGGAACCTGTCACAATGTTTTCATGGAGTTGAGTGGCCCCTATTCGTGGGACACTTAAGCCAAGCAAGGGTGGAACCGGGATGTCCTCCTCAACACTGATCACATCCGGTAATGCTAGCAAGGCGTCAAAGGTTTCGCTATCAATTGTCATGGCGATGTAGGGAGTATACTTGTATTTGCGTACTGAACGAGGCTTGTGTCCCTTTGCTTCAAGTTGAGTTACCACCTGACCCTGGATCTGTAACATCAAGGCGCGCTGTGCGTGTTTATCGGTTTCCTGCAAGAGAGGTTCGGGAGTAAAGGCGGTTCGAACCTTAACAATAATCTTCACTGAGCCTTTATCCAAAGATTTTGAGCGCAGAAGGTTGTATCCACCGGGGCTTGCGATCTTCGCCTCGTTCCCGTTTGCCCCATCAGCTTGTCCGACGTGGAAACAGCCTACAGCCAGAATTATAATAAAACAGCATACCGATATGATATGTATACGTTTGAGATAACCAAACATCCTATAATTCTCCCGAATCAATCCTTTATCGCCAAGGCCTTCCTATACTTTAAGGTATGGGAGGAGCAAAATCAATGTGGTCTCGCTGCCCAGGGCCTGCCATTAATATGCCATTTAATGATTCCAGGTGACCTCGAGGGTGTCAAAAACGTCTCCGAATACCTCTTTCTTGCTAGATTTCATTATAAATGTTCCGATTGGAATATCCTTCGTTTGCCACGTAATCGAGATGCCAAGCTCATGAAAACACGTAATATTGCAACGTTTGTGACCCAGAAGGTGCGGGATGTCGCGGTTATTCAAGGAAATTAACACATCACCTTTTATGGCTCCCTCCTTGATCTTTTTTGTTACAGCCAGGTAGAAAGCCCGGCTTTTAACAAGAAATCCAAAGGCGGGATGATAGTAGCCACCGACAATCCTGTCTTTTATCACTTCATTATCGGTGAGCCCCATCTTCACTGTTGTAACCCCATGATGCAATCCGCTGAGATAGATTAACATTGCGCGATGAACAGCTTCTTCAAAGGTAATTGTAGAAAATTCTCCTTCCTTGTACATATCTGCCAGTGGTGTACCGCCTATAAAGGTAAGCGGATAGATCCTTATGTAGGCAGGTTTCAAGTTTATTATGCTTATAGCAGTTTCCCGGATGTCATCCATTGTCTCAAAGGGAAGCCCAACCATGACTTGCAAGGCAACCTGAAACCCTTCTCCTTTGAGGATACTGAACGAATTTTTCAAATCTGCTGCAGTGTGTCTTCTGTTCAGAAATTTCAGAATTTTATTATTGAATGATGGTATGCCAAGCTCGATGGCGGTGACCCTGTTCTCCTTAAGGATCGTAATGGTCTCATGGTCCAGGGGAACAGGTTTTGTTGAAATCCTAAAATTGGTGATTACAGATGTATAGCTATCGAAATAGGAGAATAAACGCTTCACAGCTTCGGGCTTCAACCCGAAGATATTGCCCCCATAGAGGCCGACTTCAAAGGAGCCCTTTTGCCTGGCGAGGACTTGATCGATCCTCGTCTGTAAATCTTCTCCTCCAATATCTGTTATGATATCCTGGTCGCAATAAATACAACGGCTTTGACAGCCGAGGTGTGGGAGGAAGATGGGGACAATCATCGCCCTGCCAAAATAACTGACAATGAATATGGCAGGGTAGTTTTGAGTTTTAAGTTGCGAGTTGTCAGTTGAAGAACCAAGTAACACATGTTTGCTCTATGTATAATATCTGATAAATTGTTTTTTGATATTGTCGCCGAACGCCGACCACCCAATTTCGAATGTTTACTGCTATGCCTCACGGCCTACACTCTTAGCTCAACGCCCTGCGCTCTCTGCCCTCAACGTTTTTTACCGATCACCTATAACGCATTACGCGTCATGGCCGTTGAGCTGATTGAGCAGTTCCCGTGCTGCATTTTGTTCTGCCTCTTTCTTGCTCTTGCCGGTTCCTTTGGCCTTCCTATCTTTTCCTATGTAAACAAGAACTGCGAAGCCGTCCTGTATCTTTCGGGTGAACTTGTATCGCGGAAGGATTCCCCATCTTTTCTGTGAATACTCCTGGAGAAGGTTTTTCGGGTTTTTTTCTGTTAACTTTTCATCAGTGAACAAAGGAGAAAAAAGCTGCTTGATAACCTTCGTGACCTTTCTCATGCCGCCATCAAGGTAGATTGCGCCAATGAGGGCCTCCATCATGTTTGAAAGAACCTTTGACTCTTCCGGTACATACTGGTCTCCGTTGCCATAGGACATGTGTTTTTGAAGATTTATTGTTTTTGCCACCTCAGTCAAGGTCTCACGTTTAACAAGACAGGACCGGGCATTGCTCAGAAAGCCTTCGTCCTTATTCGTATATTTCTTATAAAGGAGTATGGTTATGGTACTGTTGAGAATCGCGTCTCCAAGGTATTCAAGTTTTTCATTATCAGACTGGCGAATATCTTTTTTTTCATTGAAGCACGAACTGTGGGTGATGGCTTGATGCAAGAGTTCTTTTTTCTTAAATGTATATTCGAGGGTTTTCTCTAACGGGGTGGTTTTTTTAAGAGCAGGCATAGAGCATGGAGAGTGGGGCATAGAGAATGAAAAGAGTCAACCTTTCATCCCTCTGCCCCTATAGCCTAAATTTTAAATGCTTCTTCCATTCCTGAGTATAGCTTTCTCAGTTTTGGCTTCTCGATTTTTCCTGTTGGGTTACGTGGCACCTCTCCAAAAAAGATTTTTCTTGGCCTTTTGTACTTCGGCAAACCTTCACAGAATTTGAGGACCTCGTCTGCCGTTAGGGTTTTGCCTGGTGCAACATCGATGATAACCGCAACGATCTCTCCGAGACGTTCGTCGGGCAGACCGATAGCTGCAGCATCTTTTACGTTTGGGTTCGTGTGAAGAAAATCCTCAACCTCGACAGGGAAGACATTCTCGCCACCGGTGATGATGACATCCTTTTTCCTGTCCACAAGCCAGATGAAGCCGTCCTCGTCAACCCGTGCCATATCGCCGGTGAAAAGCCACCCATTGATGAGCGTCTTGGCTGTCGCCTCGGGATTTTTGTAGTACTCTCTCATGACGCCATCGCCGCGGACGATCAGTTCCCCCGGATCGCCTCTCTTGACCTCATTTCCGTTCTCGTCAACAATCCTTGTTTCCCAGTTAAAGCCGGGTATGCCGATAGCCCCAATCTTATGCTCGTTGCCGATGCCGAGGTGGACACAACCCGGTCCGGTAGATTCGCTGAGACCAAAGTTTGTGTCGTACTGCATATTCGGAAAGTATTTCTTCCAGTGCTTGATAAGTGCCGGTGGGACAGGTTGGGCCCCGATGTGCATGAGCCTCCACTGGTCAAGCTTGTAGTTTTCCGGCTTAAGCTCGCCGCTGTCGAACTTCAAGAGGATGTCTTGAGCCCAGGGGACGAGGAGCCACACGATAGTTCCGCCTTCTTCGCTTACTGCTTCGAGTGTCCATTCAGGTGAGACACCCTTGAGAATGACAGCCTTGCCGCCTACGATAAAGCTCCCGAACCAGTGCATCTTCGCGCCCGTATGGTAAAGTGGTGGGATGAGGATAAAAACATCCTTCTTTCTTTGCCAGTGATGGGCATTTTCTGTGATGCATGCGCATACCATATTTTTGTGGGTCAGCAGTATTGGTTTGGGCTGACCCGTTGTACCTGAAGTAAAATAGAGTCCGCAGGTATCATCAAAGGTTAGCGGTACGTTCAGCGCAGTAGAAGGGGCGTCCCCTAAGAGTTTAGTAAAGGACTCTGCATAGGCAGGAATTTTTTCTCCAAGGCAGATATAGTTCTTTACAGTGGGCAACTGACCTTTTATCGCGTCGATCCGGGGAGCAAATTCCTCGTCATAGACAATAACCGTCGGCTCAGCAACGTCGCAACAATATTTGACGTCCTCAGCGGTGAACCTGAAGTTGAGAGGAACAACCCAGGCGCCGGTTCGTACAACCCCAAAATAGGCAACGAGCCAGTTAAAGGAGTTCATCATAAAATGGACAACCTTGTCTCCCTTCTTCACACCCTTTGAAGCGAGAACATTCGAGAACTGGTTCGCCATGTCGTCGAACTGCTTCCAGGTAAACTCAAACCTTTTCTTTTCTGCAGGGATTCTTTCAACGAGAGCAACATCATTTGGGAATTTTCGTGCGTTTCGTGCCAACATTTCACCAATGTGAATGTATACATCAGCCATCTATACTACCTCCTCATTTTTTTGTGTTTTTTGATAATTTTTGTATTGACAAAAAACACTGATCAATTTATCATGCTAAAAAAATTAACGCAATACAAAAAAATGCATAAAAAAACTGTATACAAAATGGACGTATACACAAAAGGAGGGTTTTATGAATTTTGGAATGTTTTCCGGTCTCAATGCATCAAAATTTCCCAAACGTGAGTTTATTATTGAAAGCTACGCGGAAAAGGGGATTAGACGGAGCCTCACATGGGAACAGTTTGACGATCAGGCAAACAAGTTGGCCAACTACCTGATGAAGGAGTGTGGGGTAAAGAAAGGCGATATCGTTGTCCACCTAATGATGAACTGCATGGAGTGGTATGCAAGCTACATCGCCGTGCTCAAGACAGGCGCGACAGTAACTCCTCTGAATTTCCGTTTCGCAAGCGCGGATATCAAATATGCCGCAGATGTTACCAAATGCAAGGTTTTTCTTTTCGGAGATCAGTTTAATGCCAGAGTCGAACCCATTATGAAGGAGATGGATTACTGCAAGAACTTTATTTGCCTCGGCAAGCCCCCTGCAGGTGTGAAATCCTATGAAGAGATTATACAGAAGGGCGATGGCAGCAGTGTTTGTGTTGATACTGATGACGACGACATGGCAGAACTCATGTTCACATCCGGAACAACCGGTGCCCCAAAGCCGGTTTCCCATACCCATAAGACGCTGTTCTTCATAGGCTTGGGCAATGCCCTTACATACAACGAGGGTTACAACAGTGTCTATCTTTCGCCTCACCCATTCTACCACAGTGGCACCCTCTTTCTGTCCTTTCCTTGCTATATAGCTGCCGGTAAGGTGCTTATGCCGATGGACCTCAAACCCGAGTTTTACCTCAAGTCCATGGCTGATGAGAAGTGTACGGGCGGCTGGAACACTGTTCCTACATGGTCTGATATTCTTAACGCCATTAAAACAGGCCAGGTTGATATCAAAAAGTATGACTTTTCTGCATTACGGCACATCGAGATAGGTGCCCAGCCTGTGCCCTACATCTTACTTGAAGACTCGAAGAAGATCTTCCCGAATCTTCCCATCGCAAACATTTATGGTATTACTGAAGGCGGCGGCGGCGGGTTAACTAACTGCTATGACGAAGATATCATGAGAAAACCGGGCTCCATCGGTAAGGCGACCGTCTTCATGGAGGCCAAAATTGTTGACAGCAACGGCAATAGACTGACGAACGGTGCTGTTGGTGAACTCGTTCTCAAGGGGCCAAGGCTTATGAAGGAATATGCATTCAATCCGGGGAAGACGGCTGAAACTATCAAAGACGGCTGGCTCTACACCGGGGATCTCGCATACGAAGATGACGAGGGATTCATTTTCTTCGCTGACCGGGCAAAAGACCTCATTATAAGGGGTGGCGAGAATATCTTCCCTGCAGAGATTGAGGATGCCCTCAGGAAACACCCCAAAATCCTGGACGTAGCCGTCCTCGGTTACCCACATCCAAGGCTTGTTGAGATTGTTATGGCAATTATCCAGCCAAAAGAAGGTCAGACAATCATTGACGAGGAGATAATCAATTTTGTGAAAGAGAAAGGACTTGCCAAGTACAAATGGCCGGAAAAGATGGTGTATACCACCATTCCTAGAAACCCTGCCGGCAAGATTGAGAAGCCAAAGCTGAGAGATATGTACGTAAAACCAGCCAAAGAAGCCATGGAGAA
>Ga0105103_10000362_pt1 | contig 25538 bp, 23 predicted proteins | sample PPLLaktember2015_2_FD_79107 | JGI IMG/M metagenome (GOLD analysis project Ga0105103, IMG submission 79107) | Freshwater sediment microbial communities from Prairie Pothole Lake near Jamestown, North Dakota, USA - PPLs Lake P7 Core (6) Depth... | ecosystem: Environmental > Aquatic > Freshwater >...
AAGCCGGTGCGCAACTGAGGAGAAATCGATGAGCCGACAAGTACAGGATGCCTATATCGTCGCCGCGGCGCGCACGCCGATCGGCAAGGCCCCGCGGGGTGTGTTTCGGGCGATGCGCCCCGACGACCTGTTGGTCGCCGCGATCCGCGGTGCGCTGGCCCGGGCGCCGTCGCTCGATCCGCAGGTGATCGAGGATGCGGTGATCGGCTGCTCCTTCCCCGAGGGCGAGCAGGGCATCAACATCGCTCGTGCCGCGGCCGTGCTGGCCGGGCTGCCACATTCGGTGGCGGGGGTCACCGTCAACCGCTTCTGCGCCTCGGGCCTGAGCGCGCTGCAGATGGCGGCCGACCGCATCCGTGTCGGCGAGGCCGACGTCATGCTGGCCGGCGGTGCCGAGAGCATGAGCATGGTGCCGATGGGCGGCAACAAGCCGTCCTTCAATCCGGAAGTCTTCGCACGCGACGAGAACCTGGGCATCGCCTACGGCATGGGCATGACGGCCGAGAAGGTGGCGCAGCAGTGGAAGGTCGGCCGCGAGGCGCAGGATGCCTTTGCGCTGCAATCGCACCAACGCGCACTGAAGGCCATTGCCGCCGGCGAGTTCGGCGACGAGATGACGCCGGTGGAAGTGATCGACCGCCTGCCCAATCTCGCCACCGGCGAGATCACGCTGAAGAGCCGCGCGGTGAACATCGACGAGGGCCCGCGCGCCGACACCTCGGCCGAAGGTCTGGCGAAGCTGAAGCCGGTGTTCGCCGCCAAGGGCAGCGTCACCGCCGGCAACAGCAGCCAGACCAGCGACGGCGCCGGCTGCCTGATCCTGGCCAGCGAGCGCGCCGTCAAGCAGTTCGACCTGAAGCCGCTGGCGCGCTTCGTCAGCTTTGCCGCGCGCGGCGTGGACCCGAAGATCATGGGCATCGGCCCGATCGAGGCCATCCCCGCGGCGCTGAAGCTGGCCGGTCTGAGCCAGGACGCGATGGACTGGATCGAGCTGAACGAGGCCTTTGCTGCGCAGTCGCTGGCAGTGATCAGCTCGCTGGGCCTGGACCAGAGCAAGGTCAACCCGATGGGCGGCGCCATCGCGCTGGGCCATCCGCTGGGCGCCACCGGCGCCATCCGCTCGGCCACCGTGGTGCATGCGCTGCGCCGCCACAACCTGAAGTACGGCATGGTCACGATGTGCGTGGGCATGGGCCAGGGCGCCGCCGGCATCCTGGAACGGGTCTGACATGGGCATCAAGACCGCCACGCTGAACGGCGTCGCCACCATCGAGATCGCGCGGCCGGAGAAGAAGAACGCGCTCACCTCCGCCATGTACCAGGCGATGGCCGACGCGCTGCGCGCGGCGCAGGCTGACCCCGCGGTGCGCGCGGTGCTGATCACCGGCCAGCCGGGCGTCTTCACCTCCGGCAACGACATCGAGGACTTCATGTCGCGCCCGCCGGCCTCGGGTACGGACGCACCGGTGTTCCAGTTCATGTTTGCTCTGGTCGAATGCGACAAGCCGGTGATCGCGGCCGTCACCGGTGCGGCGATCGGCATCGGCACGACCATGCTGCTGCACTGCGACTTCGCCTACGTCTCCGACGAGGCGCGGCTGGCCATGCCCTTCGTCAGCCTGGGCCTTGTGCCGGAGTTCGCTTCGTCGCTGCTGTTCCCGCAGTTGGCCGGCCAGGCGCGCGCCGCCGAGAAGCTGCTGCTGGGCGACCCCTTCACCGGTGCCGACGCGGTGGAGTTCGGCCTGGCCAACGCGGTGCTGCCGGCGGGCGAGGTGGTCAACCATGCGCGACGCATCGCCGAGCGCTTCAACAGCCTGCCGCCAGGCGCCGTGCGCGATGCCAAGAAGCTGCTGCGTGGGCCGCAGACCGAGGCCATCCGCCAGACCATCCGCACCGAAGCCGAACTGTTTGCCGCGCGGCTGCGCAGCCCCGAGGCGATGGAGGCCTTCCAGGCCTTCTTCCAGAAGCGCAAGCCCGACTTCTCCAGGTTCTGACACGCCGGGTCATTGGCCATGTCGCTCGCACTGAAGCTGGTGCTCGCGCCGGTGCTGGTGGCCCAGGCGGTGCGCACGCGCAAGCGCGCACCGGTGCTGCCCGAGCCCTCCGGGCCACGGCAAGGCCGGGTCGGGCACGGGCCGAATGAGCTGCGGCTGCTGATTGCCGGCGATTCGTCGGCCGCCGGCGTGGGCGTGGCCCATCAGGACCAGGCGCTGGCGGGTCACTTGAGCCGCGCTCTGCACCGCCACACCGCGCGGCCGGTGCATTGGGCACTGCACGCCCGATCCGGCCTGACCACGCACCAAGTGTTCGCGCTGTTGCGCACGCATGTGCCGCCGCCCGTCGACGTGGCGGTAGTGCTGACTGGCGTCAACGACGTCATCGACCTGGTGCCCGCGCGCCGCGCCGTGCAGCAACGCGCCGCGTTGGCCGACTGGCTGCTGGCCGAAGGGCGTGCGCAGCACGTGGTGTTTGCACCGCTGCCGCCAGTGCACCGCTTCCCGCTGTTGCCCGAGCCGCTGCGCCGGGTGATGGGCGACGATGCGCGGCGCCACGACGAGGCGCTGGCGCGCTGGGCGGCGACCCGCCGCGACGTCTCGCACATCCCCATCCTCTTCGACCTCAGCCCGGCGGCCATGGCCGCGGACGGGTTCCACCCCGGCGAGCCGGTGTATCGCGCCTGTGGCGAGGCACTGGCCGCGCACATCGCCACCTTGCACAAGGAAACGGCCCGATGAACCTGCACGGCAAGACCCTCTTCATCACCGGCGCCTCGCGCGGCATCGGCCTGGCGATCGCCCGGCGCGCGGCGCGCGACGGCGCGAACATCGTCGTTGCCGCCAAGACGACCGAGGCCAACGCCAAGCTGCCCGGCACCATCCATTCGGCCGCGGCCGAGGTCGAAGCCGCGGGCGGCCACGCACTGGCCCTGCAATGCGACATCCGCGACGAGGCCAGCGTGGCCGCGGCGGTGCAGCAGTCCGTGGCGCGCTTCGGCGGCATCGACATCCTGGTCAACAACGCCAGCGCCATCAGCCTCACCGCCACACCGGCCACGCCGATGAAGCGCTTCGACCTGATGTTCGGCGTCAACGTGCGTGGCACCTACTGCTGCACCCAGGCCTGTCTGGACGAGCTGATCAAGAGCGCCCAGGCCGGCCGAAATCCGCATGTGCTCAACATGAGCCCGCCGCTGTCGATGCGCGAGCACTGGTTCAAGAACCACGTGGCCTACAGCATGGCCAAGTACGGCATGAGCATGTGCACGCTGGGCCACGCAGGCGAGTTCCGCCGCCACGGCATCGGCGTCAACAGCCTGTGGCCGCGTACCGCCATCCACACCGCCGCGCTGCAGATGATTCCTGGCGTGGACATCGGCAAGTGCCGCACACCGGAGATCCTGGCCGATGCGGCCTACCTGGTCCTGACCAGCGATCCGAGGCAGGTGACCGGCAACTTCTTCATCGATGACGCGCTGCTGGTCGAACGCGGCGTCACCGACCTCGAGCGCTACAGCGTCACGCCGGGCACGAAAGACCTGATTCCGGACTTCTTCGTGGATTGAGGCGTCATCAGCGCGGCACCGTCCGCGGCAGGCCCTGGCTGTCGATGGCCACGTAGGTGAGGTTGGCCTCGGTGACCTTCACCACCTGCAGATCGGCTGGGTTGCGCTCGGCATAGACCTGCACGTGCACGGTGATCGAGGTGCGGCCGATGCGCTCGACCTTGGCATAGAAGCTGAGCAGGTCGCCGATCGATACCGGCTGCTTGAAGATGAACTGGTTCACCGCCACGGTGGCGATGCGGCCCTTGGCGATTCGGCTGGGCAGCACTGCGCCGGCCATGTCCACCTGGGCCATGATCCAGCCGCCGAAGACATCGCCGTTGCCGTTGACGTCGGCCGGCAGCGGCATCACCCGCATCACCAGCACGCTGCCGTCAGGCAAACTGGCGGCGCTGTCGAAGCGGCCCGGGTCGGTGCTTGAATCGCTGTTCATCGCCATCATCTCCTATCAGCCGCTTCGGCCCATTCTTCCACGCTTGCCCGCAAACCACCGCCGATGCGCCGAACCGAAGCCGCCCTGCAAGTGCCGTTGAACGCGGCGCCGGCCGCCGGCACACGCTCCGACTGGGGCACGCTGCGCAAGCTGCTGCCCTACCTGTGGCGCTATCGCTGGCGCGTCGCGGCGGCGTTGGCCTTCATGGTGGCGGCCAAGGCCGCCAACGTGGCGGTGCCGGTGCTGCTCAAGCACCTGGTCGACAACCTGTCGATCAAGCCCGGCGACGCCGCCGCGCTGCTGGTGGTGCCGGTGGGGCTGCTGCTGGCCTATGCCGGGCTGCGGTTGTCGACCACGCTGTTCACCGAGCTGCGTGAGCTGGTATTCGCCAAGGCCACCGAGGGCACGGCGCGCAGCATTTCGCTGCAGGTCTTCCGCCACCTGCATGCCTTGAGCCTGCGCTTCCACCTGGAGCGGCAGACCGGCGGCATGACACGCGACATCGAGCGCGGCACGCGCGCCGTGCATTCGCTGATCTCGTACTCGCTGTACAGCATCGTGCCGACGCTCATCGAGGTGGGCATGGTGCTGACGCTGCTAGCGGTCAAGTTCGATGCCCTGTTCGCCTGGATCACCGCCGCCGCACTGGTGGTGTACATCGGCTTCACCGTCAGCGTCACCGAATGGCGGACGAAATTTCGCCGCCAGATGAACGAGATGGACGCGGTGGCACACACCCGCGCCGTCGATTCGCTGCTGAACTACGAGACCGTCAAATACTTCAACAACGAGGACTTCGAGGCCAGGCGCTATGACCAGAGCCTGGAGCGGCTGCGCCGTGCGGCGCTGAAGAGCCAGACTACGCTGTCGCTGCTCAACACCGGGCAGCAACTGGTCATCGCCTGCGCGCTGGTGGCGATGCTGTGGCGGGCCACGCAAGGCGTGGTCGACGGGCGCCTCACGCTGGGTGACCTGGTGATGATCAACGCCTTCATGATCCAGCTGTATATCCCGCTGAACTTCCTGGGCGTGCTGTACCGCGAGATCAAGCAGAGCTTGACCGACCTGGACAAGATGTTCACGCTGCTGGAGCGCAACCGCGAAGTCGACGACATGCCCGACGCGCGGCCCTTGCAGGTGAGTCAGGGCGTGGTGCGCTTCGACCATGTGTCCTTCGCCTACGACCCCGCACGGCCGATCCTGCACGACCTGAGTTTCGAGATCCCGGCCGGCAAGACGCTGGCGGTGGTCGGCCCCTCGGGCGCCGGCAAGTCCACGCTGGCGCGGCTGCTGTACCGCTTCTACGACATCGGCGGCGGCCGCATCACGATCGATGGCCAGGACATCCGCCAGGTCACCCAGTCCAGCCTGCGAGCGGCCATCGGCATCGTGCCGCAGGACACGGTGCTGTTCAACGACACCATCGAATACAACATTGCCTATGGTCGAACCGGGGCGTCGCGAGCCGAGGTCGAGGCCGCGGCCCGGGCGGCGCACATCCACGAGTTCATTGCCTCCACCCCGCAAGGCTACGATGCCATCGTCGGCGAACGTGGGCTCAAGCTGTCGGGCGGCGAGAAGCAGCGCGTGGCGATCGCGCGCACGCTGCTAAAGAACCCGCCGATCCTGATCTTCGACGAGGCCACCTCGGCGATGGACTCGGCCAATGAACGCGCCATTCAGGCCGAGCTGAAGAGCGCGGCGCAGGGCAAGACGGCGCTGGTCATCGCGCACCGGCTGAGCACGGTGGTCGACGCCCATGAGATCGTCGTGCTCGAGCGCGGCCGCGTGGTCGAGCGCGGTGGCCATGCTGAGCTGATGGCGCGCGGCGGCCGCTATGCCGAGATGTGGCGGCTGCAGCAAAGCGGCGACAATTCAGCATGACAACGGCACTGTCGCTGACCCGCCCCGACGACTGGCACCTGCACCTGCGCGACGGCGATGCGCTCCGCGCGGTGCTGCCGCACACGGCGCGGCAGTTCGCGCGCGCGATCGTCATGCCGAACCTGAAGCCGCCGGTGACCACCACCGCGCTGGCGCTCGACTACCGCCGCCGCATCCTCGACGCGCTGCCCGCCGGCGCGGACTTCGAGCCGCTGATGACGCTGTACCTGACCGACCGCACGCTGCCGGGCGAGATCCGCCGCGCCCGCGAGGCGGGCATCGTGGCGCTGAAGCTGTACCCGGCCGGCGCCACGACGAACAGCGACGCCGGCGTCACCGATATCCGCAAGACCTACGCCGCGTTGGAAGCGATGCAGCGCGAAGGCCTGCTGTTGCTGGTGCACGGCGAGGTCACCGACGGCGAGATCGACCTGTTCGACCGCGAGGCGGTCTTCATCGAGCGCGTGCTGCAGCCGCTGCGCCGTGACTTCCCTGGCCTGAAGATCGTCTTCGAGCACATCACGACGCGCGAGGCGGCGCAATACGTGGCCGCGGGGGACGACCAGCTGGCGGCGACGATTACCGCGCACCACCTGCTGTTCAACCGCAACGCCATCTTCCTGGGCGGCTTGAGGCCGCACTACTACTGCCTCCCGGTGCTCAAGCGCGAGGAGCATCGCCTGGCGCTGGTGGCCGCCGCCACGTCCGGCTCGCCGAAGTTCTTTCTGGGCACCGACAGCGCGCCGCATGCCGCGGTGCTGAAGGAGCATGCTGCCGCCTGTGCCGGCTGCTACACCGCGCTGTCGGCACTGGAGCTGTATGCCCAGGCCTTCGAGGCGGCCGGTGCGCTGGACAAGCTGGAAGGCTTTGCCAGTTTCCATGGCGCCGACTTCTACGGCCTGCCGCGCAATCGCAGCCGAATCACGTTGCGCCGCCAGGCCTGGGCGCTGCCCGAGAGCCTGCCCTTCGGCGCCCAGCAGCTCAAGCCGCTGTGCGGCGGCGAGACGCTGAACTGGACGCTGGAGACCGCGGCATGATCGAGAAACAACCCCGCATCGCCCTGCTGATCGACGCCGACAACTCGCCAGCCAGCAAGATCGACGTCATCCTGGCCGAGCTGGCCAAGGTGGGCGTGACCAACATCCGCCGCGCCTACGGCAACTGGAAGAAGGATGGACTGAAGGGCTGGGAGGCGGTGCTGCACGAATACGCCATCCGTCCGGTGCAGCAGTTCGACTACAGCAAGGGCAAGAACGCCACCGACATGGTCATGGTCATCGAGGCGATGGACCTGCTCTACACCGACCAGCCCGAGGCCTTCGGCATCGTCTCGTCGGACGCAGACTTCACGCCGCTGGTCATGCACCTGAAGGCCAAGGGGGCGCTGGTTTACGGCTTCGGTGCGCAGAAGACGCCGCTGCCCTTCGTCAACGCCTGCTCGCGCTTCCTGTACCTGGAGCACCTGGGTCAGTCGGTGGTGGCCGAAGAACCTCGGCCGGGCAAGGCCGGCAAACCCAAGCCGCAGGCTGCGGCAAAGGGCAACGGGGAGGCCGCGGCGACACGTATGGACGCGGCAGCGCTGAAGCAGGACGCCCGGCTGGTGACACTGCTGCGCAATGCGGTGGAATCGGCCGCCGGCGAGGACGGCTGGTCGGCACTGGGTGCGGTGGGCCAGCAGATCGGCAACCAGGCCTCCTTCGACCCACGCAATTACGGCTACCGCAAGCTGCTCGACCTGATCGAGGCCACGCAACTGTTCGAGCTGGACCGGCGTGGCACGCAGTTCGTCATGCGCGACAAGCGGCTGGCCAAGGCCGGCGGCGCTTGAACCCATGGCAAAGACCTTCGAAAATCTGGCAGTATTGCCGGGCGGTCTTTAAATCGGGACCGCTGTCCTCATCATCGGCGCTGGCACAACAACCGCTTCGACCATGAAAAGAATCCTGCTCTTCGTGATGACCAACCTGGCCGTGATGGTGGTGCTGGGCATCGTCATCAACCTGTTCGGCCTGAATCGCTGGCTCGACGCCAACGGCCTGAACGTCGGCGGCCTGTTGGTTTTCTCGCTGGTCGTCGGCTTCGCTGGTGCGATCATCTCGCTGCTGCTCAGCAAGACGATGGCCAAGGCGAGCACCGGCGCGCAGATCATCAACGACTCGAACGACCCGACCCATGCCTGGCTGGTCGAAACAGTACGCCGCTTTGCTGACAAGGCCGGCGTGAACATGCCCGAGGTTGCCGTCTACGAAGGCCCGCCCAACGCCTTTGCCACCGGCGCGTTCAAGAACTCGGCGCTGGTGGCGGTGTCCACCGGGCTGCTGCAGAGCATGACGCGCGAGGAGGTCGAGGCCGTCATCGGCCACGAGGTGGCGCACGTGGCCAACGGCGACATGGTGACGATGACGCTGATCCAGGGCGTGATGAACACCTTCGTCGTCTTCATCTCGCGCATCGTCGGCTACTTCGTCGATCGCGTGCTGCTGAAGAATGACCGCGACGGCGTCGGCCCCGGCTTCATGATCACGACCATCGTCATGGACATCCTGCTCGGCTTTGTCGCCGCGATGATCGTCGCCTGGTTCTCGCGCCAGCGTGAGTTCCGCGCCGATGCCGGCGCGGCCGGCCTGATGGGCCGCAAGCAGCCGATGATCAACGCGCTGGCCCGCCTGGGCGGCCTGGACCCGGGCGAGATGCCGAAGACGCTGCAGGCCATGGGCATCAGCGCCCGGCCCAGTGGCCTGATGGCGCTATTCTCCAGCCACCCGCCGATGGAAGAGCGCATCGCCCGCCTGCAGCAGGCCGCCTAAGTTGGCAGGAAGCCCTCGATCGAGAGGTAGCGCTCGCCGGTGTCGTAGTTGAAGCCGAGCACGCGCGCGCCGGCGCCGAGTTCGGGCAACTTTTGCGCAATCGCCGCAAGCGTCGCGCCGCTGGAGATGCCCACCAGCAGACCCTCCTCGCGGGCGCAGCGGCGTGCCATCTCGCGTGCGGCTTCGGCGTCGACCTGGATCACGCCGTCGAGCACGGCGGTGTGCAGGTTCTTCGGGATGAAGCCGGCGCCGATGCCCTGGATCGGGTGCGGCGATGGCGCGCCGCCGCTGATCACTGGCGAGGCGGCAGGCTCCACCGCAAAGACGCGCAGCTTCGGCCACTTCGCCTTCAGCGCCTGCGCGCAGCCGGTGAGGTGGCCACCGGTGCCCACGCCGGTGATCAGCGCGTCCAGGCCTTCGGGAAAGTCGGCCAGGATCTCCTTGGCGGTGGCGCGCACATGCACCTCGATGTTGGCCGGGTTCTCGAACTGCTGCGGCATCCAGGCGCCGGGGGTTGAGGCGACGATCTCCTCGGCGCGCGCGATCGAAGCCTTCATGCCCTTTTCGCGCGGCGTCAGCTCGAAGCTGGCGCCATAAGCCAGCATCAGGCGGCGGCGTTCGATGCTCATGCTGTCGGGCATCACCAGCACCAGCTTGTAGCCCTTCACGGCCGCCACCATCGCCAGTCCGATGCCGGTGTTGCCCGAAGTCGGTTCAACGATGGTGCCGCCGGGCTCGAGTGCGCCGCGCCTTTCGGCATCCTCGACCATCGACAGGGCGATGCGGTCCTTGATCGAGCCCCCTGGGTTGGCGCGCTCTGACTTGACCCAGACCTGCGCGTCGCCGAACAGCCGGTTGATGCGGATGTGCGGCGTGTTGCCGATCGTCGCGAGGATGTTGTCTGCCTTCATCGCCGTCCCTCCATTGCTGATCAGGCGCGATAATCGCACAGTGAAGCAAGCCAGACCGCCGCTGGTGCAAGTGCCGAAAGGCCGCATTGGAGGAAGGTCCGGACTGCGCAGGGCGGCGTAGCAGCTAACGGCTGCCCACCGTGAGGTGAGGATCAGAGCAACAGAGACGAGCCGATTCAGTTCGGGTGAAACGGGCAATCTCTACGCGCAGCAACACCAAATAGGCACACGATGATCTGGTCCCGGGGAGTGTGCGGGTAGGTGGCACCGAGCCGTGCAGCGATGCACGGCCCAGATGAATGGCGGTCACGGCGCGGCGCTCGCAAGGGCATCGCGCCGCACAGAATCCGGCCTATCGGCTTGCTTCACAGTTTTTCTAGGCCGGCAGCACCAGCGTCTGCCGCACCTGCCAGCGCAGGCCGCTGTCGGCGGCGGCCGGCTGCAGTTGCATCTCGAGCATCGGCCGGTCGGCTGCGTCCACCGCGCGCCACAGGAAGTCACGCGCATTGCCCGGGTCGCCGGCGATGAACAGCTGCGAGGTGACTTCGCCGAAGCTGGCATGGCGTAGCTTGATGTGGATGTGTGGCGTGCGTCCGGGGTAGGGCACCGGCTTGATGCTGCGAAAGCGCAGTCGGCCGTCGCGGTCGGCGCGGCTGGCGCCGAAACCCTGGAAGGCCTCGTCGTATTGCCCGGCGGTCAGGCGCACGCCAGGGTGGCGGTAGGCGGCGAGCACGTCGCATTGCCAGATCTCGACCTCGGCGCCGTCGATGGCGCGGCCGTGGGTGTCGGCCAGTTGCAGTTCCAGGCCCAGGTGCTCGCCATGCGCCAGCAGCGTGCGGCCATCGCGCTGCACGCGGCTCAGGTCGGCGTCCCAATCGGGCCATTGCTCGCGCCAAGCGCGAGGCGGGTAGAACGGGCCGTCGGTCATGGTCGCGACCACACGGCGTGAGCTGGCCAGTGCCGGGCAGGCCACGGCCGCGCAGGCGGCCGCGCCGGCGAGCGCCACGCGGCGGCGGCCGGGGTTGAAGGGGTGGCGTAGGTGCATGCAGCCTCCAGGGTCGCCGGCGCGGTGTTCCGGCATCGTCTTCAGGGCCACCTTACACTGCAAAAGTTCCTGCTGCAGCGATCGACGCGCAGCTTCCCCCGACCCGATGAACCCCGACGCCCACCTGCTCTGGCGCGGCCCGCGCTGGAAGCTGGCCGTGCTGCTGGCCTGCCTGGGCATGCTCGGTCCGTTCTCGATCGACACCTACATCCCGGCCTTTGCCGGCATTGCGCAATCTCTAGTCGCGACGCCGGTGCAGATGCAGCAGACGCTGTCGGCCTACCTGTTCGGCTTCGCGATCCTCAACCTGTTCCACGGCGCGCTGTCCGACAGCCTGGGCCGCCGGCCGGTCATCCTATGGGGCATCGCGGTGTTCGCGCTGGCCTCGCTGGGCTGCGCGCTGTCGCAGACCATCGGCCAACTGGTGTTCTTCCGCGCGCTGCAGGGCATGAGTGCCGGCGCCGGCATGGTGGTGTCGCGCGCCATCATCCGCGACATGTTCCCGCCGTCCGACGCGCAGCGGGTGATGTCGCAGGTGACCATCTACTTCGGCGTGGCACCGGCGGTGGCGCCGCTGGTCGGCGGCTGGTTGTTCGTGGGCGCCGGTTGGCACTCGATCTTCTGGTTCCTGGCGCTGTTGAGCGTGCTGCTGTGGTGGGCCGTGTGGCGCACGTTGCCCGAGACGCTGCATGCCACACAACGCCAGCCGGTGCAGTTGGGCCCGCTGCTGCGAGGCTATGTGCAGATGGGTACGAGTCCGCGCTTCATGGCGCTGGCGCTGGCCAGTGGCATCCCGTTCAACGGCATGTTCCTGTATGTGCTGAGCGCGCCGGTGTGGCTGGGCGAGATCCTGCAGTTGCAGCCGACGCAGTTCTTCTGGTTCTTCTGCATGAGCGTGTCTGGCATCATGCTCGGCGCCTGGCTGTCGGGCCGGCTGGCCGGGCGCATCAAGCCCAAGCACCAGATCCGTCACGGCTTCGTCATCATGCTCGGCACCTCGCTGGCCAATGTGGCAATGAACCTGCTGACGACACCGCACCCGTTCTGGGCAATGCTGACGGTGTCGATCTTTTCCTTCGGGTGGGCGCTGATGGTGCCGGTGGTTACGCTGCTGGTGCTGGACCTGGTGCCCGAGCGGCGCGGCATGGCCAGCTCGGTGCAGGCCTTCATCGGCAGCATGGCCAATGGCCTGGTGGCCGGCGTGATCGCGCCGCTGGTCATGCATTCGGCGCCGGCGCTGGCCTTCACCTCGCTGGGCATGCTGGGCATCGGCGTGCTGGCCTGGATCTGGGTCAAGCCGCGCGTGACCTGATCGACCGAAGCGTGCGAAGCTGGCCTTGCGGCGCCCGACAAGGGCCGCGATGCCTCAAGGCCGCGGGCGTGCGGCCGATAGCGCGCCATGACCGCCGAAAAAGCCCCCGAAGGAGCGGCCCCGCCCGACGCCGCGAAACGTCGCTTCACTCCGAAATTGATGATCGCCGCCGGTGCGTCGGCCGTGCTGCTGCTGGCCGGCGCGACGGGTGCGGCCGTTTGGCTGTGGCCGAAGTCGCCCGACCCGTCCGAAGCCAAGGCAGCGCGTCAGGCGGCGCGGCGTGTTGCTGCTCAGGCTTCGGCCCCAGCGGCCTTGCCATCGGCGACCCATGCCACCCATGTGACCGCTCCCGCGGCCTCGGCGCCCATCGAAGTGGCTGCCGCGCACGAAGCAGCGAGTGCGCCGGCGGCACACGACGCTGTCCCGCCCGCGGCAGTCGAGGCCCCGATGCATCGCGCCGCTCAAGTCGCTGCCGCCGACACCTCGCTGGACCGGCTGCAGCGCCGGCTGGGCGAGGTGCTGGGTGGCAAGAGCGCTATCGAGGCCACGCGTGCCGGCGACCTGCACGTCGTTGCCCGCGCCGGCGGCATCGTCTCCGTGCGGCATGGCGACGCCACGGGCACAGCGCGACCCGGGCCGGCTGGTGACGCCGCGCACCTCTCCCCGATGCGCGGCAAGGCCGGGCACGGCACGCCGTGGAGCTATGCTGGCCTGGGTGGACCGCAGGCCTGGGGCAAGCTGAAGCCCGAGTTCAGCCAATGCGCCGCCGGCCAGCGGCAAAGCCCGATCGACATCCGCGACGGGCTCGCACTGGACCTGGACCCGGTTCAGTTCGACTACCAGCCAAGCAGCTTCTCGGTCATCGACAACGGCCACACGGTGCAGGTGAACGTGGCACCGGGCAACTCGATCGAAGTCAACGGCAAGCGCTATGCGCTGCTGCAATTCCACTTCCACCGCCCGTCGGAGGAGCGCGTCAACGGCCGTCAGTTCGAGATGGACGCGCACCTGGTGCACAAGGACGCCGAAGGTCGCCTGGCCGTGGTGGCGGTGCTGCTGGAACGAGGCGCCGCGCAGCCGCTGCTGCAGACGGTGTGGAACAACCTGCCGCTGGAGAAGAACGAGGAGTTCGCCGCGCGCGCGCAACTCGACCTGAACCAGTTGCTGCCGACCGACAGGCGCTACTACACGTACATGGGATCTCTGACCACACCGCCGTGCAGCGAAGGCGTGCTGTGGCTGGTGATGCAACAGCCGGTGCCGATGTCGGCGAACCAGATCGATATCTTCTCGCGGCTGTATCCGATGAACGCGCGGCCAATCCAGCAGGCCAGCGGCCGCATGATCAAACAATCCAACTAAGGCGACGGCACCGCCTCGCGCTCGCGCTCAGGCGCGAACAACTTCTCCATCTCGCGGCGCAGCCGGTAGGCCTCGGTGGCGCTGTCCACGGCCACGTCGTCCCAGCTCAAGGTCTGACCCTGTTTCACCGGCCGCAGCAGCTTGATGCCGTGCGCCAGCCCCAGCGGCAACCCGCCCAGGCGCAACGAGGTGGCGGCTGGCAGCAGCTTGCCCCAGACGGTGTAGCCGCCTTCACCATCGAGGATCTCGCCGGCGCGCAAGTCGCGCTTGGCCGTGGCCACGACGTCGGCATTCCAGCCGAGGGCGGCGCCGGTGGCTTCGCTGCGCAGCGCCACGCTGGCCACCGACAGGCCCACCTCCAGGCCGATCAGGTGCCAGCGCTTGTACAGCGTGAAGTAACGCCCGCTCGGGTCGGTGTGGGCGTTGTATTCCTCGAAGCAGTTGCGGATGTACTCGGTCTCGCCCTCGACCGTGACCCACACGCCCATGCGGATGTCGTAGGGGATCTTGCGGCCGTCGGGTTCCAGCGACGAAATCACCTCGACCATGCCCTTGCGCTCGAGCACGCCGCCTTCGTCGCGCGGCCGGGTGACGAAGGGAATGTCCTCGACGCTGGCCGGCGGGTAGAGCAACCCGTTGCTCGGCACGCCCAGGCCGGTGGCATTGCTGACCGCGCTGCTTTCGATCGACGGCTTGCTGCCGTCGAGGAAGCTGTTGAACATCTTCGGGTTCAGGCCGCCACGCACTGCCTGCTCCGGGCTCAATCCGTAGTAGCCCCAGACGGTGTCCGGCGTGCTCTGGCTGAAGTGCGGCAGCCACTTGTGGCCGCGCCCGGCCGCCACCACCGGGAAGCCGCAGCTGCGGGCCCAGTCCACCAGGTCGCAGATCAGCGCCGGCTGGTCGCCGAAGGCCAGCGAATAGACCACGCCGGCCTGAAGCGCCCGCCGTGCCAGCAGTGGACCGCAGAAGGCGTCGGCCTCTACCGTGACGTTGACCACATGCTTGCCCTGGGCGAAGGCCGCCAGGCAATGCTCCACCGCGGCAATGGGGTGGCCGGTGCATTCCACCACCACGTCCACCGCCGGGTGGCAGACCAGCGCGCGCCAATCCTCGCCGATGTGCGTGTTGCCGTGCTCCAGCGCGTCGTCCAGCGAGCCGGCGGCGGTGCGTGCCGGCTCCCAGCCCACACGGCCTAAGTTGGCGCGAGCCGCGTCGGGCGACAGGTCGGCGATGCCGAGCAGGTGCACGCCCGGCGTGCGCGGAACCTGCGCCAGGTACATCGAGCCGAACTTGCCGGCGCCGATCAGTGCCACACGGACCGGCCGGCCCGCGGCGGCGCGCTGTTGCAGCTTGGCGTAAAGACTCATGCCGCCTCCGTCAGTGGTTCGAGCGAGGTTTGCAGCGCACTGGCCGGCAGCCCGCCCTGCCACGGCAGATCCACCGGATCGTTGCGCAGCAGGCAGTCGTCGCCCAGGCATTCGATCGGCGTGAAGTCGCGGTGCGCGATGTACTCCGGCCGCTTGAAGCGGCGGATGTGGTTGCTGACCGCGCACAGGCTCAGGTAGACGGCCACGCGGTTCCACGGCGACAGGTTGCTGCCCGAGGCATGCACCAGGCAGCTGTGGAACAGGATCATCGATCCTGCCGGGCCCTTGGGCGAGACGATGCCGCCTTGCTTGCCCCCGGCGCGCTCGACCAGCTGGCGGATCAGCGCGTCGTCCACGGTCCACAGCGGGTAGCTGGTGGTGCGCGTGTCGTGCTGCGCCTCGAGCACGCCCTTCTTGTGGCTGCCGGGGATGAACATCAGCGGGCCGTTGAACTCGGTCACGTCGTCCAGGAAGATGGCCACGTTCATCGCGCGTTCGGTGGGCATCAGGTCGTCGTTGAGCCAGGTGCCGTAGTCCTGATGCCACTGCCAGACGTCGCCTTCGAAGGCCATCTTGCCGTTGATCTTGAACTGGTGCATGTAAAGCGGCTCGCCCAGCAGGTCCATCACCGGCCGCACCATGCGTGGGTGTCGCGCCAGCCGCGCGAAGGGCGCGCTGATCAGGTGCGCGGCGAAGTTGGTGCGCACGGCGTCGGAGCCCTTCTCGCGCACGTTGAAGTCCTCGCGCAGGCTGTACAGCTCGGGCACGGCGGTATTCAACACGCCGACCTCGTCGGCGCTGAACAGCCCAGGGAAGAACAGGTAGCCGTCACGCTCGAACTGTTCGATCTGCTGACGATTGAGTTTCATGACCTCTCCTGGCGGGGTGTGTTGGGCAGCTTGAGCAATATGTCACGAACTGATGGCGGCTTGTTTCCGGATGTCTCCTAAGGCTTAACTTTCAATGACCTATGCAAGTCCTTATTTTTGAAGCAATTTTTCCAAAGTTATTGTGAACAAAGCCCTCTAAGTATCTGATTTCATTGATTTTTTCCGCCGGCGGATTGACCCTGTCGTTTTCGTGCGATACAGTGTCGATTAGTGGCCAAAGGTGGAAAAAAGTGTCGGAATGGGTGTTTCGAGGGACGTCGGCGCTGGCGCTGGACGCAAAGGGGCGCATCAACGTGCCTGTGCGTCACCGCGACCCACTCATGGCCGCCTGCAACGGCCAGCTGACGCTGACCCGGCACCCCGAGGGCTACCTGCTGATCTATCCGCGGCCCACCTGGGAGGCGGTCGAGCGCGAACTGATGGCGCTGAAGACGGCCTCGGATGGCTGGCGCCGGATCTTCCTGGGAAGCGCCGTGGACGCCGAGATCGACGGGGCCTCGCGCGTACTCGTTCCCCCCGAACTGCGCGACGCGGCCGGCCTGAACAAGGACGTACTGCTCATCGGTACGGGCCGCCGCCTGGAGCTGTGGGACAAGCAGCGCCACGAGGCCGTCGAGGCGCGCGTGGTCGCTGCTGGCATGACCGAAGAAGTGCTGGGCCTGAGCCTGTGAAGCTGGGCGCCGAGGCATGGACGCACACCACGGTACTGCTCCAGGAAGCGGTAGAGGCGCTGGTGCAATCACCCGAGGGCCTGTACGTGGATGGCACCTTCGGCAGGGGCGGGCACGCGCACGCCATCCTCGCCCGGCTGTCGCCGCAGGGCCGGCTGGTCGCCTTCGACAAGGACCCGGAGGCCATTGCGGTCGGTGCAACGCTGGTCGCCAGCGATGCTCGCGTGCAGCTGGTGCATGCCAGCTTTGCCGGCATGCACCAGGTACTGGCGCAGCGCGGCCTGACGCAGGTGCAGGGCGTGCTGCTCGACCTGGGCGTGAGCTCGCCGCAGGTGGACGACCCGGCGCGCGGCTTCAGCTTCCGCTTCGATGCGCCGCTGGACATGCGCATGGACACGACCCGTGGCGAGACCGCCGCGGACTTCCTGGCCCGCGCCGATGAGCGCCAACTGACACAGGTGATTCGTGACTATGGCGAAGAACGGTTTGCTGTTCAGGTTGCAAAGGCGCTTGTGGCTTGCCGACAGGGCGGGGCAGCCGTTCGAACCACAGGCGAACTGGCCCAGGTCGTGGCTGGTGCGGTCAAGACCCGCGAGCCGGGCCAGAACCCTGCAACGCGCACATTTCAGGCTCTTCGGATTCACGTCAACGCCGAGCTTGAAGAGCTCGAACAGGGCCTGAGCGCAGCACTGCAGCTGCTGGCCCCCGCAGGACGCCTGGTCGTGATCAGCTTTCACTCGCTCGAGGATCGCATCGTCAAGAGCTTCATCGCGCGCGAAAGCCGTGACGAGCCCGACCGCCGCGCCCCCTTCGCTCCGCCGCGGCCGACGCGATTGCGCGCGTTGGGCCGCATCCGCGCCAGCGCGGCCGAAGTGGCCGCCAACCCCCGCGCGCGCTCGGCGGTGATGCGCGTGGCCGAGCGCACGGCGGTGCCCTATGCGAGCGTGACGCCGGCATCCGGCCGCGGCCTCGGGGGCACAGGGGTGTGACGCGCGTGAACCTGCTGCTGCTTGCCGCCCTGCTGGCCAGTTGCCTGTACCTGGTGAAGACCGCGTATGAGTCGCGCCGCCTGTTCCATGCGCTCGACCGGGCGCGTCTCGAGCAGACCCGGCTCGACACCGAGTTCAAGCGCCTGGATGCCGAACGCCAGGCCCAGGCCACGCACCTGCGCGTGGAGAAGGTGGCGCGCGAGAAGCTGCGCATGCGCACCGCCACGCCGGCAGTGACGCACTACGTCGGCGACGAGGCGGCGGCGCCGTCGCGCGGGGCGTCCGCACCATGAGCCGCAACGCCAAGCCCGCCAAGCGCGCCGCCGCCACCAGCGTGCGCAACCTGAACTACGCCACCAGCCCACTGCTGGCGTCGAAGACGCCGCCGTGGCGCTCGCGCTTTGTGGTGGCGCTGGTCGGGCTGGCCTTTGCCGTGCTGGTGGGCCGCGCGGTGTACATCCAGATCATCGGCAGCGACTTCTACCAGCTGCAGGGCGACAAGCGCTACGGGCATGTCATCGAGGTGCCGGCCAGCCGCGGCCGCATCCTCGACCGCAACGGCCTGGTGCTGGCCACCAGCGTGCCGGTGCCGTCGATCTGGGCCATCCCCAAGGACTTCGCGGCCGACGTGCACCAGCGCAAGGCGCTGGCCCGGCTGCTGAACATGAAGCCGCTCGAGCTCGAGCAGAAGCTCGAAGGCAGCCGCAACTTCGCCTGGCTGAAGCGCCAGGTCGACGAGCCGCTGTGGGCCGAGGTCAAGGCGCTGGGCCTGAAGGGCGTGCACCAGCTGGGTGAATACCGCCGCAAGTATCCCGAGGGCGAATCGGCGGCGCACATCGTCGGCTTCACCAACATCGAGGAGAAGGGCCAGGAGGGCATCGAGCTGGCCTTCCAGGACCAGCTGCAGGGCCGCGACGGCCAGCGCGCGGTCATCAAGGACCGGCTCGGCCGTGTCATCGAGGACGGCAGCGAGCAGGTCGACCCGGTCAACGGCCGCGACATCCAGTTGGCCATCGACTCGAAGGTGCAGTTCTTCGCTTACCAGCGCGTGCGCGACGCGGTGGCCGAACACAATGCCAAGGCCGGCAGCGTGGTGGTGCTGGACGTCATCACCGGCGAGGTGCTGGCCTTGGCCAACTACCCCAGCTACGACCCTGGCAACCGCCGCAAGCTGTCTGGTGAGCAGTTGCGCAACCGCGCACTGACCGACACCTTCGAACCGGGCTCGACGATGAAGCCGCTGGTCGCCGCCTGGGCGTTGGAGACCAAGCGCGTGCGCTCCGACACGGTCATCAACACCGCACCGGGCAGCCTGGTCGTCGGCCCGCTGGTGGTCAAGGACGCGCACCCGCATGCGTCGCTGACGGTGGAGCAGGTGATCCAGAAGTCCAGCAACGTCGGCGCCGCGCGCCTGGCAATGCAGATGCCGGCGCGCGAGCTGTGGGAGCTGTTCTCCACCATCGGCTATGGCCAGAAGCCGCAGATCGACTTCCCCGGCGCGGTCACCGGCCGGCTCAAGCCCTACAAGAACTGGCGGCCGGTGGAGCAGGCGACCATGGCCTACGGCTACGGCCTGTCGGCCTCGCTGCTGCAGATGGCCCGCGCCTACACCTGTCTGGCGCGTGCCGGTGGCGACGTCATTCCGGTCACGCTGCTCAAGCACGACGCGCCGGTGGATGGCATCAAGGTCTACTCGCCGGCCACGGCGCAGGAGATCCGCCGCATGCTGCAGCTGGCGGCCGGTCCCGGCGGCACCGCACCGCTGGCGCAGACGCAGGGCTACTCGGTAGGCGGCAAGAGCGGCACCGCGCACAAGCAGGAAGGCAAGGGCTACGCGGCCAACAAGTACCGCTCGTGGTTCGTCGGCATGGCGCCGATCAGCAACCCGCGCATCGTCGTCGCGGTGATGGTCGACGAGCCCAGCAAGGGCGTGTACTACGGCGGCGCCGTGGCCGCGCCGGTGTTCAGCCAGGTGGTGCAGCAGACGCTGCGCCTGCTCAGCGTGCCGCCCGACATCGAAGTCACGCCGCAGATCATGGCCAGCAAGACCGTGCCGGCCGAGCGCGAAAGCTTCTGAGCCGCCCATGCCGAGCACCGTCCCCGCACACCTGCCCCATGCTGCTGCCGCCGCGCAGTGGCTGGCCGCACGCGGCGCGACGCGACTGCGCACCGACCACCGCCAGGTGCAGCCGGGTGATGCCTTCCTGGCCTGGCCCGGCTACTCGCACGATGCGCGGCGCTTCGTCGCTGCCGCGCTGCAGTCCGGCGCAGCCGCCTGCCTGGTGGACGACCACCACCTGGCCAACTTCGGCTTCGACGATGCGCGCATCGCCGCCGTTGCGCACCTGAAGGACCTGGTCGGCCCGATCGCGCACCTGTTCCTGGGCAAGCCGAGCGAGTCGCTGAGGGTGATCGCCACCACCGGCACCAACGGCAAGACCTCCACCGCCTGGTGGACCGCGCAGGCGCTGACCAGCCTGGGCTGGCGCTGCGCGCTGGTCGGCACGCTGGGCATCGGTGAACCGCGCATCGACGGCCTGCAGTCCAGCGGCATGACCACGCCCGACCCGGTGCGCCTGCAGCAGGCCCTGCACGACTTCGTGGCGCAGGGCTTCGCGGCCTGCACGATCGAGGCCTCGTCGATCGGCCTGCAGGAGCGCCGCCTGGCCGGCACGCACATCGAGGTGGCGCTGTTCACCAATTTGACGCAGGACCACCTGGACTACCACCAGGACATGGCCGACTACTGGAAGGCCAAGCGCGCGCTGTTCGCCTGGCCTGGGCTGAAGGCGGCGGTGTTGAACATCGACGACGCGCACGGCGCCGAACTCGCCGGCACGCTGCGCCATGCGCCGCTCGACCTGTGGACCTGCTCCACGCAGGCCTCGGCGCGCCTGGGCGCCCGCGGCCTGCACCACGACGACGGTGGCCTGGCCTTCGAAGTGTGCGAGGGCGAGACGGTGCTGCCGTTGCGTAGCGCGCTGATCGGCGACTTCAACGCCTCCAACCTGCTGCTGGTGGTCGGTGCGCTGCGCGCGCTGGGCGTGGCGCTGCCCGATGCGGTGCATGCCGCGGCGCGGCTCGGGCCGGTACCCGGGCGCATGCAGCGCGTGCGCATCGAGGCCACGGGGCTGCCCGAGGTGGTGGTCGACTACGCGCACAGCCCCGACGCGCTGGACAAGGTGCTGCAGACGCTGCAGCCGGTGGCACGCGGGCGCGGCGGCCGGCTATGGTGCGTGTTCGGCTGCGGCGGCAACCGCGACGCGGCCAAGCGCCCGCTGATGGGCGCCATCGCCACGCGGCTGGCCGACCGTGTGGTGCTGACCAGCGACAACCCGCGTGACGAGGCGCCGCAGCTCATCCTTTCGCAGATCCTGGCCGGCGTGGTCGGGCACGACGAGGTCGATGTCATCGAAGACCGTCGCGCGGCCATCGCCCATGCGCTGGCCGAGGCCGCGCCGGCTGACGTGGTGCTGCTGGCCGGCAAGGGCCACGAGGACACCCAGGAGATTGCTGGCGAGAAGCGCGCGTTCTCCGACCTGAACGAGGCCCGCGAGGGCCTGAACCGCCGCGCCGGGGTGGCCGTTTGATGCTCACGCTGGCCCAGGCCCAGGCGCTGCTGCCCGGCGCTACGCTGATCGGCGACGGCGGCGTGGCCTTCGTGCGCGTGCACAGCGACACGCGCAGCCTGCGTACCGGCGACCTGTTCGTGGCGCTGCGCGGCGAGCGATTCGACGCGCACGACTTCCTGGCCCAGGCGCGACAGGCCGGCGCGGTGGCGGCGCTGGCCGAGCGCGGGCTGGAAACTGCAGGTCTGCCGGGGCTGCAGGTGGCGGACGCGCTGGCTGCGCTGCAGCAACTGGCGGCGGCCTGGCGCGCGCGCTTCACGCTGCCGCTGATCGCCGTCACCGGCAGCAACGGCAAGACCACGGTGACGCAGATGATCGCCTCGATGCTGCGCGCCGCGCAGGGCGAGGCGGCCTTCGCCACCGAGGGCAACCTGAACAACCACATCGGCCTGCCGCTGACGCTGCTGCGCCTGCGGGACAGCCATCGCGTCGGCGTGGTCGAGCTGGGCATGAACCACCCCGGCGAGATCGCGCTGCTGGCAAGGATTGCCGCGCCGACGGTGGCGCTGGTCAACAACGCGCAGCGCGAGCACCAGGAATTCATGGCCACGGTGGAGGCTGCGGCGCGCGAGAACGGCGCGGCGATCGAGGCGCTGGGACCGCAGGGCATTGCCGTGTTCCCGGGCGACGACGAGTTCACACCGTTGTGGCGGCAGCTGGCTGGCGCGCGCGCGGTCCGGACCTTCGCGCTGCAGCGCGCGGCCGAGGTACGCGCCGACGCGCAATGGCAGGGCGAGCACTGGGCGATGCAACTGCACACCCCGGCAGGCACAGTGGCGACGACGCTGCGCATGGCGGGGCAGCACAACCTGAAGAACGCACTCGCCGCCACGGCCTGCGCGCTGGCCGCCGGCGCGCCGCTGGACGCGGTGGCGCGCGGGTTGACAAGCTTCGAGCCGGTGAAGGGCCGCTCGCGGCTGCACCAGTTGCAGCGCGGCGCGCGCACGCTGACGCTGGTCGACGACAGCTACAACGCCAACCCGGATTCAGTGCGCGCAGCGATCGACGTGCTCGCGTCGCTGGACGGCCCGCGCTGGCTGCTGCTCGGCGACATGGGCGAGGTCGGCACCCAGGGGCCGGCCTTCCATGCCGAGGTCGGCGGCTACGCCCGCCAGCGCGGCATCGACCAGTTCTGGACGGTGGGCGAGGCCTGCGCCGATGCGGCCCGGGCCTATGGCACCGCGGCGCGGCACTTCGCCACGGTCGACGCGCTGCTGGCGGCGCTGCCCGAGGCCCCGGCCGCGGCCTCGTTGCTGGTCAAGGGCTCGCGCTTCATGCGAATGGAGCGTGTCGTGCAGGCACTGATCGAGGGGACAGGCCATGCTGCTTAGCCTGAGCCAATGGCTGCTTGCGCTGTACCCCGACGAGTTCAGCTTCCTGCGCGTGTTCCAGTACATCACCTTCCGCGCCGTGATGGCGGCGTTGACCGCGCTGCTCATTGGTCTGGCCTTCGGGCCCGCCGTCATCCGGCGCCTTGCCGCGTTGAAGATCGGCCAGCCGATCCGTGGCTATGCCATGCAGTCGCACTTGGCGAAGAGCGGCACGCCGACGATGGGTGGCGTGCTGATCCTGATCGGCATCGGCGTGTCCACGCTGCTGTGGTTCGACTGGAGCAACCGCTTCGTATGGATCGTCATGCTGGTCACCTTCGGCTTTGGCGCCATCGGCTGGGCCGACGACTGGCGCAAGGTGGTGCAGAAGAACCCCGAGGGCATGCCCTCGGGCGAGAAGTACCTGTGGCAGTCGCTGATCGGCCTGGTGGCGGCGCTGTACCTGGCCTTCAGCGTCTCCGAGACCAGCAACCTGCGCGTGCTGGAGTTGTTCCTGCGCTGGGTGGGCAGTGGCTTTTCCAACGACCTGCCACCGAAGGCGGACCTGATGGTGCCCTTCTTCAAGACCATCAGCTACCCACTGGGTGTGTTCGGCTTCATCGCGTTGACCTACTTCGTCATCGTCGGCGCCAGCAATGCGGTCAACCTGACCGACGGTCTGGACGGGCTGGCCATCATGCCGGTGGTGATGGTCGGCACGGCGCTGGGAGTCTTTGCCTATGTGGTCGGCAGCGCGGTCTATTCGCGCTACCTGCTCTTCCCCTACATCCCCGGCACTGGCGAGTTGCTGATCTTCTGTGCCGCGATGGCTGGTGCGGGGTTGGCCTTCCTGTGGTTCAACACGCACCCGGCGCAGGTCTTCATGGGCGACGTCGGCGCACTGGCGCTGGGTGGCGCACTTGGCACCATCGCCGTCATCACGCGGCAGGAAATCGTGCTCGGCATCATGGGCGGCATCTTCGTCGTCGAGGCGCTGTCGGTGATCGTGCAGGTCAGTTGGTTCAAGTTCACAAAGCGCCAGACCGGTACCGGCCGGCGCATCCTGAAAATGGCGCCGCTGCATCACCACTTCGAGAAGTCCGGCTGGACGGAGACGCAGGTGGTGGTGCGTTTCTGGATCATCACCATGTTGCTGTGCCTGATCGGCCTGGCCTCACTCAAGCTTCGATGAACAGTCTGCGCGACCAGGAGGTGCTTGTGCTCGGCCTGGGTGAATCGGGGCTGGCGATGGCGCGCTGGTGCGCCCGCTGCGGGGCCGCCGTGCGCGTCTGGGATTCGCGCCTCACGGCGCCTGGGGCGCCGGCCTCGTTGGACAAGCCGCCTCAGCTGGACGCGCTGCGCGCGGCCGTGCCCGGCGCCGAGCTGCGTTCAGGCACGTTGGGCGCGGACGCGCTCGACGGCGTGCGGCGCGTACTGAAGAGCCCCGGGCTGGCGCCGCACGACGAACGCATCGCGCCGCTGCTCGGCGCAGCGCACGCGGCCGGCATCGTGGTGCAGGGCGAGCTGCAGTTGTTCATCGAGGCGCTGGCCGACCTGAAGGCCAACCAAGGTTACCTGCCGCGGCTGCTGGCCGTCACCGGTACCAACGGCAAGACGACGACCACCGCGCTGACGGCGCTGCTGGTCGAAAGCGCCGGCAAGCGCGTGGCGGCCGCCGGCAACCTCGGCCCGACGCTGCTCGACACGCTAGGCCGCGCGCTCGACGCCGCCGCCGCGGACGAGCCGGTGGCGCTGCCTGAGGTCTGGGTGCTCGAGCTGTCCAGTTTCCAGCTCGACGGCGTCGACGGCTTCGAGCCGGATGCGGCCACGGTGCTGAACCTGACGCAGGACCATCTGGACTGGCACGGCACGATGGACGCGTATGCGGAGGCCAAGGCGCGCATCTACGGCCAGCATGCGCTGATGGTCATCAACCGCGACGATGCGCGGGTGCGCGGCATGGTGCCGCAGCCGCCGGCCGCCGATGCCGCGCGCAAGGCCAAGGCACCGAAGTGGCAGCCGCGGCGCGTCTGCGAATTCGGCCTGGGCGCGCCCACCCAGCCCGGCGACTTCGGCCTGGTGGGACAGCACGGCATGGCCTGGCTGGTGCGCGCGCTGCCGCTGGACGAAGGCGTCAAGCTGCGCAAGGGCGAGGCGCCGGAAATCCACCTGCAGCAGCTGATGCCGGCCGACGCGCTGCGCATTCGCGGCCGCCACAACGCTGCCAATGCGCTGGCCTCGCTGGCGCTGGCCACGGCCATCGGCTTGCCGCTCGCGCCGATGCTGCACGCGCTGCGCGACTACCGAGGCGAGCCGCACCGCGTGGAGCCGGTGGCCGTCGTCGGCGGCGTCGAGGCCTTCGACGACAGCAAGGGCACCAATGTCGGCGCCACCGTGGCCGCGCTGGAGGGGCTGGGCGCCGAATGCGCGCCGGGCAAGCTGGTGCTGATCCTCGGCGGCGACGGCAAGGGACAGGACTTCTCTCCACTGGCCGCACCGTTGCAGCGCTTTGCGCGCGCGGCGGCGTTGATCGGCCGCGACGCGGCGCTGCTCGAAGCCGCGCTGGCCGACTGCGGCGTGCCGCTGCAGCGCCACGACAGCCTGCCCGCCGCCACCGTCTGGTGCTTCGACCAGGCCCGCCCGGGCGATGCGGTGCTGCTGTCACCGGCCTGCGCCAGCCTGGACATGTTCCGCAACTACGGCCACCGCGCCGAGGTCTTCGTCGCCACGGTGCGCGAGCTGGCCGCCGAACGTGGCGAGGTGGTGGCATGACGACGGCAGCACGGCCCGGCTGGATGGCACGGCTGGCCCAGGCCTGGCCCGGGCGCAATGCCGCCGATGTGCTGCCGGTGCGCGACCAGGTGCAGATCACGCCGCAGCGCAACACCCGCCTGGCCGGTTTCGATCGCGCGCTGGTGCTGGTGTCTATCGGGCTGCTGGCGCTGGGCCTGGTGATGGTCTATTCGGCCTCGATCGCGCTGCCCGACAACCCGAAGTTCGCCAACTACTCGCCCACCTACTTCCTGACGCGGCAGGCGCTGTTCATCGGCATCGGCTTCGTCGCCGCGCTGATCGCGCTGCAGGTGCCGGTGGCCGCGTGGGAGCGCTGGGCGCCGTGGCTGTTCGTCGTCTCGTTGGCCACGCTGGTGCTGGTGCTGGTGCCCTTTATCGGCAAGGGCGTCAACGGCGCGCGGCGCTGGATCCCGCTGGGCATCATGAGTTTCCAGCCCAGCGAGATGGCCAAGCTGGCCATGGCCATGTATGCCGCCAGCTACATGGTGCGCAAGATGGACGTGAAGGAAAACTTCATGCAGGCCGTCTGGCCGATGGCCGTGGCGCTGGCCGTCATCGGCTTGCTGCTGCTGG
>Ga0105103_10000363_pt1 | contig 25527 bp, 23 predicted proteins | sample PPLLaktember2015_2_FD_79107 | JGI IMG/M metagenome (GOLD analysis project Ga0105103, IMG submission 79107) | Freshwater sediment microbial communities from Prairie Pothole Lake near Jamestown, North Dakota, USA - PPLs Lake P7 Core (6) Depth... | ecosystem: Environmental > Aquatic > Freshwater >...
GCGCGCTACGGACCGTCACCCGGCCCGGCGTCGATGCGGCGGACCTCGAGGACGCCGCCGCGGACATCGACGAGGAGATCGCGCGACTCAACCGGCTGGTGAACGACGTGCTCGATTTCTCGAAGCCCGTCCGCTTCGAGTGCACGCCGACCGACATCCATGCGGTCTGCGAGAACGCCGTGAAGGCGGTCTCGGCCAATGGCCACACGCCGCCGTCGCTGCAGGTCACCGCCGCCCTGCCGACGCTGCTCACCGATGGCGAACGCCTTCGGATGGTCCTGGTCAACCTGTTGACCAACGCGCAGCAGGCGGTGGCGGCCTTGCCGCCGGACACGGCGACTCCTCACCCGCAGATTGTCGTCAGCACGGCGGGACTGTCGCCCGATCGCGTCGTCATTTCGGTGCGCGACCGCGGACCCGGCATCGCTGCCGATGACCTGCCCCGCATCTTCGATCCATACTTCACCACCAGGCGCGGGGGCACCGGCCTGGGCCTGGCCATCAGCAAGAACATCGTCGAGGGCCTGGGCGGATCGCTCAGCGTCATCAGCCAGCCGGGAAGCGGCACCGAGTTCCGCATCGAACTCGGCCACGGCCCGGCAGATCGCACCCACTGACCAGATGTCCGGCACCATTCTGCTCGTCGACGACGAAGAGAAGATTCTCAAGACGCTGGGGCGTGCCCTCCGCGACGAGGGCCACGACGTCGTCACCACTCCCAACGCCCGCGAGGCGTCGCGGCTGCTGGCAGAGCGCCCGTTCGATCTGCTCGTCATCGACTACCTGATGCCGGAGAAGACCGGCCTCGACGTCATCCGCGACCTCGTGGCCACGTCGACCGAGGCTGAGCGCCCGGCGATGGTGATGATGACCGCCCATGGCAGCATCGAGAGCGCGGTCGAGGCGATGAAGCTCGGTGCGCGGGACTACCTGCAGAAGCCGTTCGAGGTCGACGAACTGCTGGTCGTCGCCCGCCGCGCGATCGAAGACCAGCGGGCGCGCCTCGGCCTGCGCTACCTGCTCAACGAGCGCGATGCCGAGTTCAACCATTACGGCATCGTCGGCAGCAGCCGCGCGGTGCGGGACCTGATCGCGCGGGCCGAGCGCGTGGCCGAATCGAGGAGCACCGTCCTGCTGACCGGCGAGACGGGCACCGGCAAGGAGCTGGTGGCCAGGGCAATCCACTCGCGGAGCGCGCAGCGCGACATGCCGCTGATCAAGGTCAACTGCGCCGCCATCCCCGACACGCTGCTCGAGTCCGAGCTGTTCGGCCACACGCGTGGGGCGTTCACCGGGGCGCTGGCCGCCAAGAAGGGCCGCTTCGCGCTCGCCGACGGCGGCACCATCTTCCTCGATGAGATTGGCACGATCAGCCCGACGGTGCAGGCCAAGCTGCTGCGCGTGCTGCAGGATCGCGAGTTCGAACCGCTGGGCGCGGAGCGCACGCAGCGGGTGGACGTGCGCGTGATCACCGCCACCAACCGCGACCTGCGACAGATGGTGGCCGATGGCAGGTTCCAGGAAGACCTCTACTACCGGCTGAACGTCATCCCCATCATGCTGCCGCCGCTTCGCGAACGCCGCGAGGACGTGCCCTTGCTGGTCGAGCATTTCGTCCGCCGCTTCTCCGCCTCGATGGGCAAGCCCATCGACGACGTCGACAAGGCGGTGCTCGACGAGCTCGTGCGCTACGACTGGCCCGGCAACGTGCGCGAGCTCGAGAACACGATCGAGCGGGCGGTGGTCCTGGCCACCGGGCGACGCCTGACGCGGGAAACGGTGTGGCTGATGGGAGCGGTCGCGCCCGCGTCGACCGGCGGGCTCCCCTCGCTCGGCCTGCACGAGAACGTGGAGTGGGCGGAGCGCGAGACCATCCGACGTGCGCTCGAGCGATCCCGTGGCGTGAAGAAGGACGCGGCAGAACTGATGGGCATCAGCCAGCGCGCGCTCAGTCATTACCTGCTGAAATACAAGGACGCGCCATAGGTCAAGCTTTCGCGCGGCGTAAGCGCTTACCGGCATCGTCACCCCGCCCCGAATCGCCCGCGCGATTTCCCGCACAAACCCGCACCACCGGCCCGGCATCCCGTTTGCTGTGTCGAGGGCACGACGGCTTTGCGCGCGTGTCACTCCCCCAGTGACGCCGCCACCAGAAGCTGTGGCGGGGACGGCGCACCGGCTTGAGGGCACATGTCGTGTCCGGTTAAGCAGGACCCCGCCACAGCCCTCATGCGATCACGCCCGCGGTCGCGCGCGGGCCAGCGGAGTGGATGAATGGCGGGACGAGTGAGACCGATAGTGCTGGCGGCGGTCCTGGCCGTCGCGGCCGCTGGGTGTGACGAGAAGTTGAGTGATGTCGCGGGGCCGACGCCAGATCTGGCGCCCACGCTCTCGAGTATCCAGCGTGAAATCTTCAACACCACGGATTCCAGCGGCCGGATCGCGTGCATCCAGTGCCACTCCGACAACGGACGCATCCCCGCGGGCAATCTGGTGCTGCTCGAGGGCCGCTCCTACGCACAACTGGTCGGCCGGGCCAGCAGCTTCAAGGCCGGCGCCGTGCTCGTGGTTCCCAACGATCCCGACGGCAGCTACATGATTCACAAGGTTGAAGGCCGGAGCGACGTCGTCGGACAGCGGATGCCCCGCACAGGCGGGCCCTTCCTGACCGAGGGACAGATCCGGATCATCCGCCGCTGGATCGAACAGGGCGCGCAGAACGACTAGGAGAATCGACGTGAAGTATTTCGTCCGTGGCACACTGCTCGCCCTCACGCTCGGCGCGATGACCGTTCCCATGGCGTCGGCTCAGACGGCCGACGAGGATCCGGATCTCGAGGTCAACGTCTCCCAGCCCGACTTCAACCTGGCGGCGCTACCCACCAACCTGCGGCTGCCGAAAGGCAGGTTCGCGTTCCGCGTCACCCACCGCTTTGCCCGCCCTCTCGGCGAAGGCGACTTCGGCAGCCTCCTCGAAGACTTCTTCGGCTTCGACTCGGGCGCGCAGATCGGGCTCGAACTGCGCTACGGGCTGTTCCGCGGCGCGCAGGTCGGCATCAACCGCACGTCCGATCGCACGATCCAGTTCTTCGGCCAGTACGACGTGAAGAGCCAGCAGTCCTTCCCGATGGGCGTCGGCGTATGGGGCAGCGTCGACGGCACCAACAACTTCCGCGACAGCTACTCGCCCGCCCTGGGCGTGGTCCTGTCGCGCGAGTTGGGTGAGTTCGGCGCCGTGTACGCGGAGCCGATCTGGGTGAACAACACCAACGCCGAACCGTCGGAGCTGGTGGACGACAACAGCACGCTGATGCTGGGGCTGGGCACGCGCCTGCGCATCAGACCCACGGTCTACGTCACGGCGGAAGTCTCGCCCAGGCTGACCGGCTACGCGCCCGGCGACGCGCTCGTCAGCTTCGGCCTCGAGAAGCGCGCCGGCGGCCACGCCTTCTCCATCAACTTCTCGAACGGTTTCGGCACGACGATGGCGCAGGTGGCGCGCGGCGGGACGTCGTTCGACGATTGGTACATCGGCTTCAACATCGCTCGCAAGTTCTACTAAGCTGAGCTGGCATCGGTCCCCGTGGCCGGATGGAGATATTGGTGATGACGTCGAACTCGAGGAAGTGGGCGATGGGCATGGTCGCCGTGGCGACGCTGGCGGCAGCGGTCGCGTGTGGGGGTGGCTCGGACTCGCCGACCTCCCCATCGGACCCGGGCACCGGGGGTGGGGGCGGCGGCACGGCTTCCGACAGCGCCACGGTCACCATCACCAGCGCGGGCGTGGTCAGCCCGTCGACCGTCACCATCCGCCAGGGTGGCCGGGTGACGTTCGTCAACAACGACACGCGGCCGCATGACATGTCATCGGACCCGCACCCGTCACACGAGGACTGCCCGCCGATGGACCAGGTGGGCTTCCTGAGCGCCGGCCAGTCGCGCACGAGCGGCAATTTCAACACCGTTCGGACCTGCGGGTTTCACGACCACAACCTGCCGGGCAACACCGGCCTCCAGGGGCGCATCACGATCGTCGCACCATAGCCGCCGGGGCGTCGCTCGGCCGTCGTTGGTCGCCGCTGGCCGCGCCGCGGGCGCAGGTGGCGGCCGTCGCCTCCTCAGTAGTCGTAGACGCCCTTCCCGGTCTTGCGTCCGAGACGCCCGCCCTTCACGTGCTGTTCGAGCAGAGGGCACGGGCGGAATTTCTCCCCCAACGTCCGGTGCAGGTACTGCAGGATGCTGAGCCGCGTGTCGAGGCCCACCAGATCCACCAGTTCGAACGGCCCCATCGGATGGTTCAACCCGAGCTTCAGCGCCTTGTCGATGTCGCGCGCGGAGGCCACGCCTTCCTGCAGCATGTAGAAGGCTTCGTTGCCGATCATCGCGTTGATGCGGCTCGTGATGAAGCCCGGTGATTCGCGGATGAGCACCGTCTCCTTGCCCATCTCGCGCGCCACTTCCTCCATCACCGACACGGTCTCCTGCGTCGTCTCGAGCGCGCGCACGATCTCGACCAGCTTCATCTTGTGGACCGGGTTGAAGAAGTGCATGCCGCCCATGCGGCCGGGATCCTTCAGGACCGCCGCCAGCTCGGTGATGCTGAGCGCCGAGGTGTTCGAGGCGATGATCGCGTCGGCTGGAGCCGAGGCCTCGACGGCGGAGAGCAGAGCGATCTTGAGATCGACTTTCTCAGGCGCCGCCTCGATGATCACATCGGCCTTCGTCACCGCCTCGGCGACGCTCGTCGTGGCCTTGAGCCGGTCGAAGGTCGTGTTGCAGTCGTCCTGGGAGAGCTTCCCGAGGTCGACGCCCTTCTTCAGGATCGACATCACCTGGCCGACGGCCATGTTGAGCTGTGTCTGCGAGATGTCGTACAGACGCGTCGGGTAGCCCGCCGCCAGCGCGGCATGGGCGATTCCATGCCCCATCGTTCCCGCTCCGAGCACCGCGATTGTCTTGATCATGAGACCCACTACGCTCCTTTGAAGACTGGCTTGCGCTTTTCGAGGCTGGCGCGGATGCCCTCCTGGGCGTCGGCGGACTCGAAGAGGCGCTGCTGCAGCTCGCGCTCGAGCGCCAGCCCGTCGTGGAAGCTCATCTCCAGCCCGGACTGCACGGCGCGCTTGATGTGCCCGACCGCCTTGCTGGCGCGGTGCGGCGGCGTGAACTGCCTGGCATAGTCGCGCACGGCGTCCACGAACGACCGGCCGTTCAACTCGGCGTCTCCCCACACGTGATTCACGAGGCCAATCGCCGCGGCGTCTTCGAACGACGAGAGCGCGCCCGTGGCCATCAATTCGATGGCCCGTGCCTTGCCGACCAGGCGCGCCAGCCGCTGCGTGCCGCCGGTGCCCGGCAGCACTCCCAGGGCGACCTCGGGCATGCCGATCTTGCCGCCGCCCTGGCGCGCGATGCGGATGTCGGCCGCCATCGCCACCTCGAGACCGCCGCCCACCGTGTGCCCGTTGAGCGCGGCGATGACCAGCTTCGGCGTCTGCTCCAGCCGCGCCAGCGTCTCGTTCGCGTGCAGGCAGAAGTAGTACTTGAAGGTGGGGTCGGCGTCCTTCAGCATCCCGATGTTCGCGCCGGCGCAGAAGAACTTCTCGCCCATCCCGGTCAGCACGATGACGTGGACGGCTGCATCCATGCGCGCCTCGAGGACGGCGTGGTCGACCTCGCGCATCATCTCGTACGAGTAGGTGTTGGCGGGCGGGTCGTTGAACGTGATGACGGCAACGCCGTCGGTGACGGTGTAGGTGATGCGGGTGTAAGTCATGGTCGGGAGTCGGGAGTCTGTCGGAGTCGGGAACCGGGAGGCGGGGGTTGGGGGTCTGGGGTCGATCAGAGGCACCACGGCGACCAGCGTGATGCCGGCTCGCGACTCGACTTCCGCCTTCCGACTCCCGACTCCCGACTCCCGATACTGTCTACGCCTCCGTGCGCACGTATTCGAAATCAATCGGCTGGCGATTGATCCCGCGCTGCGGCGGCGCGATGTAGTTGGCGAACTGGCCCGGTTTGTAAACCGGCGTCACCTGGATGCTGTGGAGATAGGCCTTGTCGTCGGCCGACGGGATCCACTCGTACTTGCGGCGTTCCCACTCCTCGGTCGTCAGGTTGTTGCCCCACGGGTCGAAGTGCTTGCCGGCGTAGACGCCCACCTTGCGGTTGAACTTGCGCGACGGCAGCACGATCCGCTCGGACATCCCGTGCGCCTCGAGGACCCGCTTGTTCCAGCGGTCGACACCAGCCTGGCAATCCCCGACGTACCAGTCGCGCAGCACCTCGTTCAGCGCGTTGCGCATCGGCACTTCCTGCCGGATGATCTTGCCGCTGTCGTCCATCATGTCGAGCACATACAGGTTGGCGGCGAGGATGTGGTCGTCCTCGAACTTGTCCTCTTCCGCCCGGCCCTTGAGGCCGTTGGTGAAGTAGGCGGCCGCGTTGCTCGACACCTCACTGCCGTGCAGGTCGAGGCTCTGGCTGAACCAGAAGTTGACGAACTTCTGGACCAGCGGCAGGTCGATGCCGCCCGAGCGGCGGACGTCACCCGAGAACCCGGACTCGCGCAGCAGCTGGCAGGTGCGCTCGAGGATGCGCGCGATGCCGGTCTCGCCGACGAACATGTGGTGCGCTTCTTCGGTCAGCATGAACCGCGTCGTCCGCGACAGCGGATCGAGCGAGCTCTCCGACAGCGACAGCAGCTGCGATTTGCCGTCACGGTCCGTGAACATCGTGAACGCGAAGAAATCGAGCCAGGTGTCAATGGGCTCGTTGAACGCTTCGAGCATGCGCGGCGTGTCGTCGTTGCCGCTGCGACGCTCGAGCAGCGCCTCCGCCTCTTCGCGGCCGTCGCGGCCGAAGTAGGAGTGCAGCAGGTAGACCATCGCCCACAGATGCCGGCCTTCCTCCACGTTCACCTGAAACAGGTTGCGCAGGTCGTAGAGACTCGGGCAGTGCGCGCCAAGGGCACGCTGCTGCTCGACGCTCGCGGGCTCGGTGTCGCCCTGCACGACGATCAGACGCCGGAGCTGATTCCGGAACTCGCCCGGGACTTCCTGCCACACGGGCTGGCCCTTGAAGTCGCCGAACCCGATGCGGCGATCGTGGGTCGGCTCGGCCAGGAAGATCCCCCAACGGTACTCGGGCAGTTTGACGTAATCGAAGTGCGCCCAGCCGGCGGCGTCGACGCTGACCGCCGTCCGCAGATATACCTGGTGATGATCCTGGAACCCCTGCGGGCCCATGTCGCGCCACCAGTCAAGGTAGGCGGGCTGCCAGTGTTCCAGCGCACGCAACAACCGCTTGTTGCTGCCCAGATCGACGTTGTTCGGAATGCGTTCGCTCGAGATCATTAGGTCCGCCTCCAATCGAAGGAGGGGCGACCCTCGCGACCGTAGGTCATGAGAGCGCCACGTTCACCCACCGCGTTCGGCCGCTGGAAGATCCAGTTCTGCCACGCAGTCAACCTGCCGAAGATCTTGGTTTCCATCGTTTCCGGCCCGGCAAACCGGAGATTCGCTTCCATCCCCGTCAGCGCGTCCGGCGAGAAGGCGGTCCGCGCCTCGATCGCCATGCGCACCTCGTCGTCCCAGTCGATGTCGTCGGGTGAGTCGAACACGAGGCCCGCCTCGAGCGCTTCCTGCGGCTCGAACGGACCGTCGTGGTCGAGCGCGGCCTGCACCGACCCGGGCTCGCCCAGGAAGCGGGTCTCGAGGCGCGATAGCCCGTTGCTCATCGGGTACATCCCGCCGTTCATCACCGACAGCTGAATCGTGTTCTCCTCCTCGGCGTGATCGATCATGAACGCGCGGTCGGCGGCCAGCGCCAGCTCGAACAGCGTGCCGGCAAAGGCGTTGCCCGGCTCGATCAGCGCGAAGAAGCTGCGCGACGTGAGATCCACGCGCTTCAGCGTGCGGCGAATGAGGCCGGTGATCTCGCGGACCAGCCAATGGGCCTTGTGATCTGCCAGGGACGCATCCACGGCCACCACCGCCGCGGGATCGCCGACCGCGCGCAGGATGATGGTGCCGATCTCCGGCTCGTTCAGGCGGAGCCGCAGCAAGCAGTCGTCCAGTTCGCGGAACGCGCGCACCGCCCAGGCCTGATCGCCCGTCTGAAGGAACTCGTCAGGCGTGCGAGGCTGCGGCGTGTCGGGCGCCGAGATGGTGAGGTCGCAAGTGCGCTTCGCGCGGTCGATGACGGCGCTGACGTACTTGTAGCGGAGCGCGTCGGCGTCGATGGTGGGCTCGAGCGGGCCGAGCGCAATGCCGGGGCCGGTCGACGGCCGATCGGACATCGCCGCCAGCTCGCGCGCGCGGGTCTCGACCGCCTCCTTGAACTGGCTCGTGGGACACGCCTTGTCCACGAAGCGCCAGTCGACCGCGCGCTTGCCGCGGACACCCTCGGTGAGCGTGCTGAAGTGATCCGCGACGTCGCGGCGCACCTTGCGCTTGTCGACGACCCGAGTGAGCCCGCCGGTGCCTGGCAATACGCCCAGGAGCGGGGTCTCCGGCAGCGACACCGACGCGCTGCCATCGTCGACCAGGTAGATCTCGTCGCAGGCGAGCGCGAGCTCGTAGCCGCCCCCGGCGCAGATGCCGTTGATCGACGCCAGGAACCGAATGCCGCTGTTGGCGCTCATGTCCTCCATGCCAAGGCGGGTTTCGTTGGTGAACTTGCAGAAATTCACCTTGAAGCCGTGGCCGGACGTGCCGAGCATGAAGATATTGGCGCCCGCGCAGAAGATGCGTGGCTTGAGGCTCGAGAGAATGACGGAATGCACTTCCGGGTGCTCGAACCGGATGCGCTGGAGGGCGTCCGCGAGTTCGATATCTACGCCGAGATCGTAGGAATTGAGCTTCAGCTTGTAGTCGTTTGGGCGAAGACCGGCGTCTTCGCGCACGTCCATGGCCAGCGTCGCCACAGGGCCATCGAATGAGAGCTTCCAGTGGCGGTACTGATCCGGCGAGGTCTCGAAGGTGATCGGTGCGGTCTGGGTTGCGCTTTCCACGGTCGGAGTGTACTACGATTTAAACGGTCGTTCAAATCTATGGTACGCTTCCCATCCATGGCGCGCGGGACGGCGACAATCGACAAGCGGGTGGAGATCCTGAAGAGCGCGGCCGCCGCGTTCCGCCGGCGGGGCTATCACGGCGCCAGCGTGGACGAGATTGCCTCGGCGCTGCAGATGACCAAGGGCAATCTCTACTACTACTTCAAGAACAAGGAAGACATCCTCTACGCCTGCCACGAGTACTCGCTCGATATCCTGCTGCGCTTGATGCAGGAAGTGCAGCAGGAGAACTCCCCTGCCGATCAGAAGCTGCGAAGGCTGATCCTGGCCTTCGTGCATCTGATTCTTGACGAGCTCCAGGCCACGGCGCTCACCCTGGATCCGGAGGCCTTGTCGCAGCCACTCCTCGCGAAGGTGATCGCCAAGCGCGACGAGTTCGACCGCGGCATGCGCGCCATCATCCAGCAGGGCATGGACGATGGACGGTTCCCGCCGGGGGATCCGAAGATGATTGAGTTCGCGATCATGGGCGCCGTGAACTGGATCAGCAAGTGGTTCGACCCCTCGGGCCCCATGACCTCCGACCAGATCGGTGAGGCCTTCGCCGACTATCTGGTGGGGCAGTTGCGAGTCAGAGCGTAAAGACACGCAGCTCAGCAGTTCACAGTTCAAGAGTTCAAGAGCTCAAGGTTCACAAAGGAACCCGGGCGGGCCCGGGCTTCGTGGTCGTGCCGCTTCTTGTTTCCCGCCTGCCGTCTCCTGGCTCCTCCCGACCGCCGACTCTCGGCTCCCCACTCCCCACTCCCCACTCCCGGCTCCCGACTTTCGTCTGCCGTCTGCCGTTCTTGCCGTCCTACTCCGCCGTTTCCCCCGGCTTCAGCTCCAGCACGTCGATTTCCGATCCGGCCAGGTGTGTTTTCAACACGTCCGGGGTGCCGGTGAGCAGCGGGAAGGTACCCCAATGCATCGGCACCACCTGCTTCACGCCCAGCCACTTCGCCGCGAGCGCCGCGGTGTCCGGGCCCATCGTGAAGCGGTCGCCGATCGGCAGGAACGCGATGTCGGGCCGATAGAGCTCGCCTATGAGTTTCATGTCGCCGAAGAGCGCGGTGTCGCCGGCGTAGTACAGCGTCTGCCCGTTCTCGAGCTTCACGACGAAGCCCGCGGGCTCCCCGAGGTAGACGATGCCATTGTCGTCGAAGCTGCTGCTGTGGACCGCCTCGGTCATGGTAATGCGCAGGCCCTTCGCGGTGATGGTGCCGCCCTTGTTCATGGGCTCCACCGCCTGCACACCCTTGGTGCCGAGCCAGGTCACCACTTCCCAGATGCCCACGACGGTGGCGCCCGTGGCCTTCGCCATGGCCGCCGCGTCGGTGATGTGGTCGCTGTGTCCGTGCGAGACGAGGACCAGGTCGGCCTTTTTCGGGCGGGCCGCCTCGGGGAACGAGGGGTTCCCGGTGTACCAGGGGTCGAACAGGATCTCCACGCCGCCAGGGGTGCGCACGCGGAACGCGGAGTGGCCGAGCCAGGTAATGGCGAGTTTCTGCATCGGTTGATCTCTCGAGTTGGTGATCGGTTGATCTATCTGGTGATCTGGTGATCTGGTGATCTACGTCCTGCGGCCGCGGCGGGAGGTTCTGTACGAGGCGGCGAAGATGGCCCTCAACTCTTTGGCCTCAGCCAACAGCGGCCCCACGACGCTTTGATCCCCGAGCCTGGTGCTCGCGAAGAACTCCAGCCAGAACACGGCCTCGTCGGCTTCCTCTGCCACGACGGCGATCTTCGCCACGAACTCGCGGCGCGACCGTGAACGCGACGATGATCGGTAGTTTGCACCGACCGACGAGGTCGCGTCCACCAGCTGGTCGGAGGGATTCCTGGCGCCGGGCTGCCGCCGCACGGCCTCGCACAGCGCGAACACGGCGGACGCAAACGCAGCGCTCCTGGCTTCGAGTTCGGGACGCTCCATCCCCCACGGTGGTGCACACCCTATGCCGCCAGAAAGGCGGCCGGTTCACGCAGGCCGAACCAGCCGGTTGGCAGCCGTTGCCGCACGCGGCCCGACTCGGAGAGGCATTTTCTGCAATGCCCCGCCGACGTCAATCGATCACCGGGGCACCGGATCACCAGATCACCAGATCACTAGATCATCAGATCAACAGATAGATCAACCGCTCACAAGCTCACCCGATCATGTGATTCAGAGAATGGGCTAAACTGGGAATGTCGATGATCGAAGCTCCCCTGCATTTTGTGAAGCCCCGCGAGCCGAAGCCAGACTGGCTGAAGGTGCGGGCCCCCGGGTCGGAGAACTACCTGCGGCTGCGCGGCATCATGCGCGACCTCAAGCTGAACACCGTCTGCGAGGACGCCCACTGCCCGAACATCGGCGAGTGCTGGCACCACGGCACCGCGACGTTCATGATCCTGGGCGACATCTGCACGCGTGCCTGCGCCTACTGCGCCGTGGCTCATGGCAAGCCGCAGGCGCTCGACCTCGGCGAGCCGGCCCGGGTCGGCGAGGCCGTGGAGAAGATGCGGCTGAAGTACGCCGTCATCACCTCCGTCGATCGTGACGACCTCCCGGACGGTGGCGCCGGCATCTTCGCCAGCACCATCCGCGACATCAAGCGCCGCACGCCCGACACGCGCGTCGAGGTGCTGATTCCCGACTTCAAGGGCGACTACGAGCCGCTGAAGACGGTGCTCGACGCCGGCCCCGACATCCTCAATCACAACACCGAAACGGTGCCGCGCCTCTACCGGATGGCACGTTCCGGCGGCAAGTACGCCACGACGCTCGCACTGCTCGATCGCGCGCGCACCTACGCGCCGGACATCCCGACGAAGACCGGCATCATGGTGGGTCTCGGTGAGGAAAAGGACGAGCTCGAGCAGGTGTTCAAGGACCTGCGCGGCGTGGGTGTCTCCATCCTCACGCTGGGTCAGTACCTTCGCCCGTCACCCGATCACGCGGTGATGACGCGCTACTACCATCCTGACGAGTTCGCCGAGCTCAAGCGCATCGCGATCGGCCTCGGCTTCGTGCACGTCGAGGCCGGCCCGCTGGTCCGCAGCTCGTATCACGCGCACGAACAGGCCGACGCCGCCCAGGCCGCCCTCGCCCGATAGCCGATCACGCCGCGCGGATGAGCTTCCCGGACAGCTCGCCAGCTCACGAGCTCACACGATCTCCAGATCTCTATTTCTCTTCTTATTTTCTCTTCGGCTTGTAGACATGCGTCGCCTGTCCGAAGAACTGCTCGGCGGCTTCCATCACCGTCTCGCCCAGCGTGGGGTGCGGGTGGATGGTGAGCTTCACGTCCGAGGCGGTGGCGCCCATCTCGATCGCCAGCACGCCTTCCGCAATCAGCTCGCCGGCGCCCGAGCCGACAATGCCGACGCCCAGCACCCGCTCGGTGGCGGGGTCGATCAGCAGCTTGGTCATGCCGTCCACGCGATCGATGGCGATGGCCCGGCCGGAGGCTCCCCAGGGGAAACGTGCGACCTCCACCTTGATGCCCTGCTTCTCGGCATCGGCCTCGGTGAGGCCGGCCCACGCGATCTCCGGGTCGGTGGAGACCACCGCGGGTATCGCCGCCGGCTCGAACACCGCCTTGTGGCCGGCGATGGCTTCGACCGCCACGCGCGCCTCGTGCGACGCCTTGTGCGCCAGCATCGGTTCCCCCGCCACGTCGCCAATCGCGAACATCGTCGGCTCGGCGGTGCGCCGCTGCCCGTCCGTCTCGATGAACCCCTTGGCATCGACCTTCACGCGAGTGCGGTCGAGTCCCTCGATGTTGGCGTTCGGGCGACGGCCGATCGAGACCAGCACGTAGTCGTAGGTGGCGTCCCTGGGGGCGCCTTCCCCCTCGAAGCTCACGGTCACGCTCGACGCGTCCGCCTTCATGGACGTGACCTTGGTCGACAAGTAGATCTTCTCGAACACCTTCTCGGCGCGCTGATTCAGGATGCGCACGAGATCCCGGTCCGCGCCGGGGAGCAGCCCTGGCGTCATCTCGACGACCGACACCGTGGTGCCGAGCGCCGCGTAGACCGATCCGAGCTCCAGCCCGATGTACCCGCCGCCGATGACGAGCATCGTCTTCGGAATCTCGGGGAGGTCAAGCGCGCCCGTGGAATCGAGCACCCGCGGCGAGTCGATCGAGAGCGAGGGGATGCGGGTGGGGTGCGAGCCCGTCGCAAGGATGACCGCGTCGACGCTGACGGTCTCTTCCCCGCCACCGGCCTTCTGCACGCGCAGCGTCTTCGGATCGACAATGGCAGCGCGGCCCTGGAGGTAGTTCACCTTGCGGAGCTTCGCCACCTGTCCGGTGCCGCTCGTCAGCTTCTCGACGACGCGGTCCTTGTAGGCGCGCAGCTTGTCGACATCGACCTTGGGCTCGCCGAAGCTGACGCCCCAGTCGCTGGCGTGATGCGCCTCGTCGATGACCTTGGCGACGTGCAGCAGCGCCTTGGACGGGATGCACCCCTTGTAGAGGCACACTCCGCCGGGGTTCTTCTCCTCGCCGATCAGCGTCACGTCCATGCCGAGGTCGGCCGCGTAGAATGCCGCCGCATAGCCGCCAGGGCCGGCACCGAGCACGGCAATTTTCAGGGATTTGGGATCGGTTGACGTCATGATGTAGTGATCTCGTGATCTGATGTGGTGATCTCGTGAAGCTGGTGACGAGGAAGATCTGTAGCTCGCCAGATCAGATCTCCAGCTCACCACCTCACGAGATCACGAGATTCCGCTAGCCTCTGAGCGCAAGCGCGAAGGGGTTTTCCAGCGCCTCGGCGACCCAGCGGAGGAAACGGATCGCATCGGCGCCGTCGATCAGCCGGTGGTCGTAGCTGAGCGAGAGCGGCAGCATCTGCCGCGGCTCGAACTCCTTGCCATTCCACACCGGTTCGAAAATGCCGCGCGAGATGCCGAGGATGGCCACTTCCGGCCAGTTCACAATCGGCGTGAACGCCGTGCCGCCGATGCCGCCCAGGTTCGTGATCGACATCGAGCCGCCCGACATCTCTTCGAGCGAGAGCTTTCGGGCCTTGGCCTTCTCGGCCAGCTGCTGAATCTCCACCGAGAGCTGGCTCAGATTCTTCGTGTCGGCGTTGCGGATGACCGGCACGAGCAGGCCGAACTCGGTGTCGACCGCGATTCCGACGTTCACGTACTTCTTGTAGACGATGGACTCGCCCGCCGCGTCGACCGACGCATTGAACTGCGGGAACACCTTCAGTGCGCTCGCCAGCACCTTGGCCGCGACCGCCGTCACCGTGAGGTTGCCGCCAACCTTCTCCACCTCACCGCGGAACTTCTTGCGCGCCTGCTCGAGCCCGGTGATGTCCGCCTTGTCGAACTGGGTGACGTGGGGGATGGTGTTCCAGGCGAAGCTCAGGTGCTCCGACGTCTTGCGGCGGACGCCGCTCATCGCCTTGCGCTCGACCTCGCCGTACTTGCTGAAGTCCGGCAGCGGACGCGCCTGCAGGGGAACCCCTGCCCCGCTGGCCGCGGCGGCCTGGCCGGCGCTGCCGAAGCTGCTCAACACGCGCTTGGCGAAGTCCTTGACGTCTTCGATGGACAGGCGGCCACCAGGGCCGGTCCCCGTCACCTGCACGAGGTCGACGCCAAGTTCCCGTGCGAGCTTGCGCACGGAGGGTGCGGCCGGAGCCGAGAGCTGTGCCGAGGGCGCGGCGACGGCAGCGGCCTGGTGTCGGCCGGCCGCGATGTCGACGACCGGCGCCTTCGGCCGCTCGGCCTCCACCGGAGCAGCCGGTTCGGCCACGGGTGCTGCGGCAGCCGGCGTGGGCGCGGGCGCCGCGACGGCCGCAGGGGCCTCCGCCTTCGGCGGATCGGCCTGCGGCGGAGCGCCGGCCACGCCGACGTCCACAATCAGGACGGCCTGGCCCGGCTTCACCTTGTCACCCGCCTTGACGCGGATGTCCTTGACGACGCCAGCCAGCGTGGACGGCACTTCGATGGTGGCCTTGTCGGTCTCGAGCTCGAGGACCGACTGGTCCATCTTCACCGTCTCGCCGATCTTCACCAGCACTTTCAGCACGTCGCCCTGTGCGACGCCGTCACCGAGATTCGGAAGAACGAATTCTGCCAAGGATGACCCCTGTCGAGAGTTCAAAGTTCAAAGTTCAAAGTTCAAAGTTCAAGGTTGGAGAGCGAGTCTCCGCTCGCAGGGCGGAGCACGCGCCCCTGCCCCACGAACGCGGGACTCTGGACCTTGAACTGAGGCCAGCCGAACAGCCGCTAGCTGATCGCCGGATTCGGCTTCTCGGGATTGATCCCGAGGTCCGTGATCGCCTTCGCCACGACCGCCGGTTCCACCTGCTTCTCCTGCATCAGCGCGTAGAGCGTGGAGAGCACGATGAACCGCGCGTCGACCTCGAAGAAGTCGCGGAGGGCGGCACGCGTCTCGCTGCGGCCGAACCCGTCGGTGCCGAGCGCGTGCAGCTTCTTCGGCAGCCACTGGTCGATGGCATCCGGCAGCACCTTGAGGTAGTCGGAGGCCGCCACGAACACGCCGGGCGCGTTCTTCGTGACCTGCGTCACGTACGGCACCTTCGGCTTGTCGCCAGGATGCAGGCGATTCCACCGCTCGGCCGCGTGGCCGTCACGATAGAGGTTGACGTAGCTCGTGACGCTCCACACATCGGCGCCGACGTTGTACTGCTCCTCGAGAATCTGCTGCGCCTTGATCGCCTCGGTGAGAATGGTGCCGCTGCCGAACAGCTGCGCGCGCAGCTTCGCCTTGGGCTTGCTGGTCGGCTTGCACACGTACATGCCCTTGAGGATGCCGTCCTTCGCGCCCTCCGGCATCGGCGGATGCTCGTACTGCTCGTTCATCACGGTGAGGTAGTAGAAGATGTCCTCCCCGTCCGCGTACATCCGCTTGATGCCGTCCTCGACGATCACGGCCAGCTCGTAGGCAAAGGCCGGGTCGTACGACTGGCAGGTGGGCACGGGGAGCGCCAGCACGTGGCTCTGGCCGTCTTCGTGCTGCAGGCCCTCGCCGTTGAGCGTGGTGCGGCCCGAGGTGCCGCCCATCACGAAGCCCTTCATCCGCATGTCGGCGCCGGCCCAGATCAGGTCGCCGATGCGCTGGAAGCCGAACATCGAATAGAAGATGAAGAACGGAATCATGTTGATGCCGTGCGTCGCATAGGCGGTGCCCGCCGCGATGAACGACGACACCGAGCCGGCCTCGTTGATGCCCTCTTCGAGGATCTGCCCGTCGGAGGCTTCCTTGTAATAGAGCAGCGTGTCGCGGTCCACCGGCTCGTAGAGCTGTCCGGAGTGGGCGTAGATGCCGACCTGGCGGAAGAGCGCTTCCATGCCGAAGGTCCGCGCCTCGTCCGGCACGATCGGCACGATGAACTTGCCGATGTGCTCGTCACGCAGCAGCTTCGACAGCATGCGCACGAACACCATCGTCGTGGATGCCTTGCGACTCTCGGTTCCGGTGTGGAACTCCTCGAAGGTGTCGCCGAAGTCGATGCGCACCGGCACCGAGTCGTTCCGGCGCTTCGGCACGGGACCATGCAGCGCCTGCCGGCGCTCACGCAGGTACTTGACTTCAGTGGAGTCGTCGGCCGGGCGGTAGAACGGGGCGTTCGCGACGTCGTCATCCGAAATCGGGATGCCGAAGCGGGTGCGGAAGGTCCGCACTTCGTCGTCGTTGAGCTTCTTCTGGTTGTGGGTGATGTTCTTGCCCTCACCCGACTCGCCGATGCCGTAGCCCTTGATGGTGCGGGCGAGCACCACGGTCGGCATGCCCTTGGTCTCGACCGCACGCCGGAAGGCGTTGAACACCTTGTTGGGGTCGTGGCCGCCCAGCCTCAGCTTCTTCAGCTGCTCGTCCGAGAGGTGCTTCACCATGTCGAGCAGACGCGGGTCGGTGCCCCAGAAGTGCTTACGCGTGTAGGCACCGTCCTCGACGGCCATCTTCTGGTACTCGCCGTCGACCACTTCGCCCATGCGCTTGACCAGCAGGCCGTCGGTGTCCTTCTCGAGGAGGTCGTCCCACTCCGCGCCCCAGATGCACTTGATGACATTCCAGCCCGCGCCCCGGAAGATGGCCTCGAGCTCCTGGATGATCTGCCCGTTGCCGCGCACCGGACCGTCGAGGCGCTGCAGGTTGCAGTTGATGACGAAGACGAGATTGTCGAGCTTCTCGCGCGACGCCAGCGTGATGGCGCCGAGGGACTCGGGTTCGTCGGTCTCGCCGTCGCCGAGGAATGCCCACACCTTGGCGTCGGACTTCGGCTTCAGCCCGCGGTCTTCCATGTAGCGGTTGAACCGCGCCTGGTAGATCGCCATGATCGGCCCCAGGCCCATCGACACCGTGGGGAACTCCCAGAAGTCGGGCATCAGCCACGGGTGCGGGTACGAGGAGAGGCCGCCGCCAGGTTTGAGCTCGCGGCGGAAGTTCTCGAGTTGCTCGACCGACAGGCGCCCTTCGAGAAAGGCCCGCGCGTAGATGCCGGGTGAACCATGGCCCTGGAAATAGACGACGTCGCCCTCGTTGCCGTTGTCACGGCCGCGGAAGAAGTGGTTGTAGCCCACTTCGTAGAGCGTCGCGGAGGAGGCGAACGTCGAGATGTGGCCGCCGATGCCGTCTTCGTTGCGGTTGGCACGGACCACCATCGCCATCGCGTTCCAGCGCACGAGGCTCTTGATCCGGCGCTCGACCTCGCGGCTGCCCGGATACGGGACTTCTTCACTGGGATGAATGGTGTTGATGTAGGGGGTGTTCGCGGTGAACGGCAGCTTCACGCCGGAACGCTGGGCCTGGATGCCCAGGTCACGAAGCAGGCGGCCCACTCGGGCAGACCCGCCATGGCGGAGCACATCGTTGAGCGAATCGAGCCATTCCCGAGTTTCAAGAGCTTCCAACTGGGCGGCGTCGGTCGGAGCAGTATTTCTCATAGCCGTGTATGACCTTCCTTCTCGTCGTTGGGCAATCGTACCATTGTAGTGTGAAGACGCAGAAAAACCCACGGCCGCGCCGGCCCCCCACGCTCGCGGCCGTGCAGGACCAGATCATCGGCTGCGAGCGCTGCCCCCGGCTGCGAAGCTACTGCCAGGAGGTCGCCCGCGTGAAGCGCGCGGCCTACCGCGAGTGGACCTATTGGGGCCGTCCGGTGCCCGGGTTCGGGGATCCCGGTGCCCGGGTGTTGATCCTGGGGCTCGCGCCGGCGGCACACGGCGCGAACCGGACGGGCCGTGTCTTCACCGGCGACGGGGCCGGCGGCTCGGGCGACTTCCTGATGGCGGCCTTGCACCGTGCCGGCCTTGCGAACCGCGACACCTCGCAGCGGCCCGACGATGGCCTCGTGCTCAGCGGCGTCTATATCGCGGCGGCCGTGCGGTGCGCGCCGCCAGCCAACAAGCCGACCCCGCAGGAGGTGATCACCTGCCTCCCCCATCTCGAGGCCGAACTCGTCCACCTGCCGAGGGTGAACACGGTGGTGGCGCTCGGTAAGATCGCGTGGGATGCCTGGTTGTTGATGGTCGCGCGGTATGCCGCACTTCCGCGCCCCCGTCCAGCCTTCGGCCACGGTGCTGTCGTGAGCCTTGCGGATCTCGCGCCGGCCTCGACCGCGGCCGCTCCGGCGCCCTTCCGCGTTCCGCCGCGGCTGATCGGCTGCTACCACCCGTCGCGGCAGAATACGAACACAGGGACCGTGACACCGGCCATGTATGACGATGTGTTCAGCGGTCTGCTCCGAGCGGCGGGCCGCTCGCGCGCGCGACCCAGCGGTCGCGCAGCGGCACCGTGATGTCGGGGCGGTCGGTGATGAGGCCATCCACGCCCCAATCGAGCAGGCGCTGGGCCTCGTCTTCGGCATCCACCACCCAGACCTGCACCAGGCATCCATTGCGGTGAGCCTGGCGCACGAACGCGGGAGTGGCGACAGTCAACCGCCCGAAGCGCACCGGCACCTGATACGCCGAGTAGGGGGCGTCGCACTTGAAGGGCCACCGCACCCACGAGCGCCACAGCGTCCATCGCGCCTCGATGTGCGAGGCGCCGGTGACGATCTCCGGTGCGAGCGCGCGGGCGGCGTCGAGCGCCACCTGCTGAAATGAGCCCAGGCAGACCCGCGAGACGGCCGCGTGACGCCGCACGACGTCCACGACCGCCGCGGCGAGCGGGGCCGTGCCGAACTTCATCTCGATGATGACGCGCGTGGTCGGCCAGGCGGCCAGCACCGACTCGAGCGTAGGCACGCCGTGTCCGCGATCACGGTAGGGACAGCCTCGCTCCGCATCGAAGGTCGCCCCCGCATCCAGGCGCGCCAGCTCGGCGGCCGTGAACGACCCGACCGGTCCGTGTCCGTTGGTGGTCCGATCGACGGTGGCGTCGTGGATGATGACCGGGATGCCGTCCTTCGAGAGATGCACGTCCACTTCCAGCCCGTCGGCGCCGTGGGCAAGCCCGTTGGCAAACGCGACCATGGTGTGCTCCGGTGCGAGCCGGGCGCCTCCCCGATGTGCGAAGACGAGGGGATGATCCGCCTGGAAGACGGATGGCCTCGAACCAATCGGGGGGGGCACGGAGTCATAATAGCGATATGTCCGCTGCGCCCCGTATCGAAACCCTTGGACAACTCCGCGCCGCCGTGAGCCGCGGCGAGATCCGCCGCCGCTCGGTGAAGGACGAAGTCCGCGAGAACCTCGCGGACCGACTCCGCCGGAAGCAGACACTGTTCCCCGGCATCATCGGCTACGACGACACGGTCGTCCCCCAGCTGACCAACGCGATCCTGTCGCGTCACCATTTCATCCTGCTCGGACTGCGCGGCCAGGCCAAGACGCGCATCCTGCGCGCGCTGACCTCGCTGCTCGACGAATGGCTCCCGGTCGTGCCCGGCAGCGAAATCAACGACGACCCGCTGGCGCCGCTCTCGGCTTACGGCCGCCATCGCGTGCAGGCCGAGGGCGACGACATGGCCATCTCGTGGCTGCCGCGCGACGCGCGCTACATCGAGAAGCTGGCCACCCCGGACGTGACCATCGCCGACATGATCGGCGACATCGATCCCATCAAGGCGGCGAAGAGCGGCATGCAGCTGGGCAACGAACTGGCCATGCACTTCGGCCTGCTGCCCCGCGCCAATCGCGGCATCTTCGCCATCAACGAGCTGCCCGACCTCGCCGGCAAGATCCAGGTCGGCCTGTTCAACATCCTCCAGGAAGGCGACGTCCAGATCAAAGGCTACCCCGTGCGCCTGCCGCTGGACGTGATGGTGGTGTTCTCTGCCAACCCCGAGGACTACACCGCGCGCGGCAAGATCATCACGCCGCTCAAGGACCGCATCGGCGCCGAGATCCGCACGCACTATCTCTCCAGCCGCGCCGACGCCATGGCGATCACCGAGCAGGAAGCGTGGACCGATCGCGGCACCGAGGTGCAGATTCCCGCGTTCGTGCGCGAAACGGTCGAAGAGCTCGCGTTCCAGGCGCGCCAGGACCGGCGCGTGGACAAGCGCTCGGGCGTCAGCCAGCGGATGCCGATCAGCGTGCTCGAAAGCGTGGTGTCGAACGCCGAGCGCCGGGCGCTGGCCGCCGACGAGTCTCCGGTCGTGCCGCGCATCCTCGACATCTATGCCGCGCTGCCGTCGATGACCGGCAAGCTCGAGCTCGAATACGAAGGCGAGCTGAAGGGCGCCGACGTGATCGGCCGTGAGTTGATTCGCGGCGCCGTGTCCCAGGTCTTCGACGGCCACTTCCCCAACGCCGATACCCGCTCCATCGTCGAGTGGTTCGACCTGGGCGGCTCGCTGGACCTCGGCGACCTCGAGCCCGCGATCAACGTGGTGCGCGAAGCCAGGAAGGTTCAGGGCCTGGTCGAGATGGCGCGAACGATGGGTCTGGCTGCCGATGCGCCGGCGCCGCTCGTCGCCGCGGCCATCGACTTCATCCTCGAAGGGCTCTACGCGGAGAAGAAGATCAGCCGCAGCGAAGGGCGCGGTTTCCACGCCGCCGAAGGCCAGCGCCGCCAGGCGCAGAACGAACAGCGGCGCGCCCCCGTGCTCACCCCGGATGACGACGACGAGCCGGGCACCGAGAGCGGACGGAAGAAGAAGCGGTATTACAACTAGGGATCAGGGATCAGGGTTCCGACACCGGGCGCGAATGAAGTTCAAATACTCGAAGTACGTTCCCAATCCGCTCGACGACCTCGACATGGACGAGCTCATGTCGAAGCTGAGTGACCTTCTGCTCTCGAGCGGGTTCGACAACCCGTGGGATCCGTCTGGCGGCATGGATCGGACGATGCAGGCGTTGCACGATGCGATTCTCGAGGCGTTGTTCAGCGGCGGCGTGCTGCCGCCAGACGTCGTCGAGAAGCTGTTCGGCGATGCCGCCGAAGGCAGCGAGGACGAGATTCGTCAGCAGCTCGAACAGCTGATCCAGCAGATCATCGAGAAGATGCAGGAGTCTGGCTACATCAGCGCAGCCCCGGATCTCGAGAGCGAGCGCCAGCGGCGCCAGCAGGGCGGCGGCGCCGGTGAAGGCGAGCCGCAACAGGTGCAGTTCGAGGTCACGGACAAGGCCCTCGACTTCCTGGGCTTCAAGGCGCTGCGCGATCTGCTCGGCTCGCTGGGGCACAGCAGCGCGGGCCGTCACGACACGCGCGACCTGGCCACCGGCGTGGAGACCAGCGGCGCGCCGAAGCCCTATGAGTTCGGCGACACGCTGAACATCGACGCCACCGCCACGATCCTGAACGCGGTGACGCGGAACGCCGCCGAGCGCGATGCGGCGGTGGAAGAAGGCGCGGGCCCGGCGCGGCTGGAACTGGGCCACGAAGCCTATCAGCCGGAACCTGGCGAGGCGTCCGCCGTCATCGCCAGCGGTATCGATATCGACTATCAGGACCTGATGGTCGCGCAGGGCGAGTACCAGAGCTCGTGCGCGACGGTGCTGATGCTGGACTGCAGCCACAGCATGATCCTCTACGGCGAGGACCGCTTCACGCCCGCGAAGCGCGTGGCGATGGCGCTGGCGCAGCTGATCAAGACCCAGTACCCTGGCGACACCCTGCAGGCGGTGCTGTTCCACGACAGCGCCGAGGAGATTCCCGTGCGCGAACTGGGCCGCGTGCGGGTGGGCCCCTACTACACGAACACCCGCGAGGGCCTGCGGCTGGCCCGGCGCCTGCTCGAGAAGCAGCGCAAGGACATGCGCCAGATCGTGATGATCACCGACGGCAAGCCGTCGGCGCTCACCCAGCCGGATGGCCGCATCTACAAGAATGCCTTCGGCCTCGATCCGTTCGTGATCGCCGAAACGTTCGCCGAGGTCTCGGCGTGCGCGAAGGCGGGCATCATGATCAACACCTTCATGCTCGCCCGCGACTACGACCTCGTGGCGTTCGTCCGCCGCGTCACCGCGATGTGCCGGGGCAAGGCCTACTTCACGACACCGTACACCCTTGGGCAATACGTGCTGATGGACTACATGGACAAGAAGACCCGGACGGTGCACTGATGGGCCCCGGCACGATTCCCATCTTCCCGCTGCCGTCGGTCGTGCTCTTCCCCAACGTCTTTCTGCCGCTGCACATCTTCGAGGCGCGCTACCGGCAGATGGTCACCGACGCGCTGTCCGGCGATCGCATCATCGGCATGACGCTGCTGAAGGCGGGGTTCGAATCCGCGGACGGTCGGCCGCCCGTCTACGACGTGGGCTGCTCGGGAGTCATCACGCACGTCGAGCGCCTCGCGGACGGCCGCTTCAACCTGATCCTGCGCGGCGTCGAAAAATTCAGAATCGTCGGTGAAGAGGAGCCGGCGCCGGGCCAGCTCTATCGCACGGCGGTCATCAGCCCCCTCGACGAAGACGTGGACGACGTCGAGCGTGCCGGTCTCGCATCCGAGCGGCGTCAGCTGGAAATCCGGCTGGCGCCGCTATTCGAGCGCGCCCGCGCGGAGTCGTTCCTTCCGCAGACGATGCCGGATGCCGATCTGATCAACGCGCTGGCGCAATACCTGGAGTTCGATCCGGTCGAGCGGCAGGCGCTGCTCGAGCAGCCAGGGCCGGTGGCGCGCTGCCGCGCGATGATGGAGTTGCTCGAAGTGAAGGCGCTGCTCGAACAGCTCTCGTCCAGGGAGTCCGGGACCATTCACTGATCCCCGCGCTCCCCTGATTCAACGGTCAGTGGGTCATCGCGTAGATCACGGCATTGATCGCCAGCGCGTAGCCGTTGGGCGAGAACTGGTAGAAGTACTCCGGCTCCTCGCCTTCGCGCTCCCACGAGTCCGAGATGTCGGTATCGTGCGTCATCAGGACCATGATGCGGCCGTGCCGATCGTTGATGGCCTTGATGTCGGGCACCGCGCTCTCGGGCCCGCGCTCGCTGGTGTCGCCGCCGCTGCGGCGCCAGTGGCTGATCGCGGGAATCTGCGGCAGCGCCTTCACCTCGAACAGCGCCCGCCACAGCGGATGTGCCGGCGGGACGTCCACGATCGGGTACTCCCCCGGTGGCAGCACCTTGCTGATCTGACTCACCCACACCTGCCAGGCCCGTTCTCCCCAGAAGTCGTCGACCCACAGGAAGCCGCCCTTCTCGAAATAGGTGCGCAGGACGGCCACGTCGGCCGGCTCGAAGATCGCGGTGCCGACGTCGGAGGCCAGCAGGAAGGGACACTGGAAGATGAACGGATCGGTCGGGCGCACGACCAGGTGATTGGCGTCGCCTGAGGGCTGGCGGCTGATGCGGACCTTGCTGAGCTCGCCGAGGCGGATGGGGAAATTGAGATCGGCGCCGGGATAGTCGGTGCTCCACCCGGAGCCGCCCGCTTCGCGCCACTCGCTCGAGAACATCAGGCGGCAGAAGTTGAAGCTGCCGTCGAAGCTCTCCGCGGTCGGCATCCGCGGCGGCACGCGCCGGCCCCAGCCTCGCCACATCGGCGATTCCTGCGCGGCGACCGTCGCGGTCACCACCAGAAGCAGCAGGGCGGCGCGGCCGAGGCGGAACATGTCAGTGCGTCATCGCATAGACGGCCACGTTCATGCCCAGCGCGTAGCCGTTCGGGGAAAAGGCATAGAAGTACGACGGATCCTCGCCCTCGCGTTCCCACGAGTCGGCGATATCGGTGTTGTGCGTCATCAACACCATCACGCGCCCATGTGCGTCGCTGATCGCAGCCATGTGCGCGCGTGCCGACAGCGGGCCCATCTCCGAGGTGTCGCCGCCCGTCTGGCTCCAGAACTGCCAGGCCGGCACCTGCGGCACGCTCGCGACCTCGAACAGCGAGCGATGGATCGGATGGTCGGGCGGCAGGTCCTTGATGGGGTACTGCCCTGGCGGCAGCACCTTCGCGATCTCACGCGCGAAGTCCTCCCAGGCATAAGGGCCCCAGTAGTCGTCAACCCAGAGGAACCCGCCCTTCAGCAGGTAGTTGCGCAGGCCCTCGGCGTCCTCGGGCGTGAAGCCGGCGCTGCCCGGGTCCGACGCCATCACGAACGGGCACATGCTCAGCCACTCGTCCGTGGGGCGCACCACGAGGTGATTGGGATCCGGCCCCCGCTTCGAGACCAGCGTCTTGGTCATCTCCGACAGGCGAATCGAGAAGTTGATGTCCGCGTAGGGATAGTCAGTGCCCCACCCCATGCCGCGCTGCTGGGCGCGCACCGCCGTGTACATCAAGCGGCAGAAATGAAAGCCGCCGTCCTGCTCGGCCTCGGTGGCGAAGCGCGGCGGCACTCCAGCCTCGCCTCCCCAGCGGCCGAACCCGCGTCCGCCCATGCCGCGCTGCGCCTCGGCGAACGATGCCGCCAGCAGCACGGCCACGAACGCGGCGCAGGGCAGCTTCGTCATTTCGGGGCCCGGCTCTTCGACAGCGAGCGGTAGTACTCCTCGACCATCGACTTGAACTCCGGCGGCACATCGTCGGAGCCCGAGACGACCGCCCGGTCGGCATCGGCACCGGCGGCGCGCCGCAGGTTGTACTCGAAGCGCTTGATGCCTTCGGAGACGAACGACTGCAGGCGCTGCAGTTCGCTCACGTCCTTGTAGGCGCGGTCCGAGTCCAGCTCGCGCATGCGCCGCATGATCTCGTCGAGTTCCTTGGGATCCACACCCTGCTCGCGAAGCATGTTGCGCAGCGCCTGGGCCTCGCCCATCCAGCGGCGCGCTTCGCCGCGGAACTGACGGATGTCGTCGCCGGTGAAGTAGTCGCCGGGGTTACGGTCGCCCCACGGGCCGCCGCCCCACGCTCCGCCGCGCGAATCGCCGCCACCCATCTCGCCGCCCTGCTGACCGCCCTGGCCTTGCTGGCCACCCTGCTGACCAGCCTGGCCCTGTTGCCCCTGCTGACCGGCCTGACCCGCCTGCCCCTGCTGACCGGCCTGACCCGCCTGGCCTTGCTGGCCCGGTTGCCCCTGCTGCCCCGCCTGGCCTTGCTGCCCGCGCTGGCCTTCCTGGCCCGGCTGGCCCTCCTGACCTTGCTGGCCCGGCTGCCCGGCCTGACCGCGACCC
>Ga0105103_10000365_pt1 | contig 25483 bp, 22 predicted proteins | sample PPLLaktember2015_2_FD_79107 | JGI IMG/M metagenome (GOLD analysis project Ga0105103, IMG submission 79107) | Freshwater sediment microbial communities from Prairie Pothole Lake near Jamestown, North Dakota, USA - PPLs Lake P7 Core (6) Depth... | ecosystem: Environmental > Aquatic > Freshwater >...
ATCTTAGTGCTTTTGGGATCTAAATCGAGGTTAGCTGAAATCGCATCTGCCAATGCCCTGCGGTCGAATTTGACCATCATTTTCTTGCTATTCTTTGTGTTAGATGGTCCAGTGGCATCAACATAGACGGGACTCGTGATGAGTTCATCATTAATCCCCACAATGCAAAGTTTGGTAAGGTCAACTTCATCCCAGGTGTGGTCAGCTATGGCGTTGACTTTGCAGGTCACCCACTTTCCGTTGCTACCAAGGTTGAGTGACCTCGGCGTGAACCTCACCGTTGCTTCTTCCCATTCAATAGGAGGGTCAGGAGTTCCGACGAGTATATACTGCTCAATTGGGTCTGTACTTTCGAAAATCACATAGAGAGTGCCATCACTTCCTGCAGCAATATGTGTAAATACTCCATCCACATTAGGTACATCGGGCTGTTGCTCAAGTGCAAGCGCAACGTAACTGGACCCATCCCAAAAACCAACTGTGTCTGGGTCTATAAGCGCAAACGGTGGGACCGCAACTGAATCCACTATAGCATCAAGATCAAGAACATCAGATTGAACACCCCCACCAGCCGCATCTTCTGTTTGCAGATCTTCACATTCATCTGCAACACAGCCTTGGAGCACTCCATTTGTAAATACGAATTCATCAAAAAATATCACACCAGCTTCATTTGTATTAATAATTTTCTCGGGCGGGTCCCATGTCCAAGTTGTTTGTGCCATGACTCCCGAAGTAACAAAACCGAATAGGACCAAACATGCAAATACTGTAATAATGGTTTTTTTCATTTCTTCCTCCTTAATTCAAAAAGACCGTAAAATAAATGTGCTGCATTTTTTTATCAAGTACAAATAACCAATCAACCAATACAAAATTAACAACTTTGCTCTGTATAAATGCCGCTGATCACCTCCTCATTACTTGTCTCTTTCTCAATAATTCTGCAACAACCGCACCATAATACGTTAACACTTATTTTAATAGCACTTACGAGGAAAGAAATTCTGTGATGTTTGTCATTTAAATACAGGCTAGGGGCGATTGGCAAGGGGCTATAGGGGTTAGAATACATACCCTCGATTCCCTGTACGCGTCTGTTCAGTTTTACCTACGTTTATCCGAGAACAAATGCAGGTTTTGACCTACATCTACAGAACCAGGATGAGAGCAAAGCGCATGGTTCATCTTTTTAATCGAAGATAAGTTTTGAGCGTCTAGCGTCCAAGTCCCGACTTGTGCGTGACGGTCGTCCTTCGTCCCTCGTTTTTTTTCCGCCAAGCGGGACTGAGCCTCCCCTTCATGCTCATGGTATTCGCTGTATAACTTCCAACACCCATGTCAATCACAGGTACCTGAAGATGCAATCCACGCAGAAGGCAATGCCTTTCAAGCGTAGAATACGATTATCATATAGTCTTCCACAATTTTATGGCCATTTTTATGAATCATGCAAGAGGATTTTTTAACAAACCTTTTAATAAATTATTGGTAGAAAGATATCGCAGAAAAAGTTAGAATTACAGTTCGTTTCGCCATGAACTTATACAATCATTTGGTGAGATGCTCGTGACGAATTTACATATTGATGGATTCTCTTAGAATTCAAGGAAGCAGGGATTATATTCCGATGGGCTCCATTTTTCGAACGATAAACAAGGAGGAGATTGCATGAACATTAAAGCTGTCCAGAAGATTTGTTACGGAATGTATGTTATAAGCTCAAAAAAGGGTGACAAGATCAATGGCCAGATTGCCAACACCCTTTTTCAGATTACCTCTGAACCGCCAACAGTAGCAGTGAGTATAAATAAACAGAACCTCACCCACGAATATATCATGACGAGCAAGTCCTTTGCAGCGACGATTGTCTCGAAGGATGCACCCATGAATTTCATCGGGAATTGGGGATTTAAATCGGGCAGGGATATAGATAAATTCAAGGATGCCAAATTCAAGACAGGGACAACGACCGGCGTTCCAATTGTCCTTGATTATGCCACGGGTTATCTGGAGTGCGAGGTATTGAGCAGCACTGACGTAGGAACGCATACGATTTTTATCGGAAAGGTCGTAGATTGCGAGGTTTTGAGCGATGCAGATCCTATGACCTATGCATATTATCATCAGATAAAGGGCGGAAAATCGCCAAAGAATGCCCCGACATACGTCGAAGAAGAGAAGGCCTCGGATGTTACCGCGGGTGGAAAATACAAATGCACTGTGTGTGGTTATGTTTATGACCCGGAGAATGGTGACCCTGACTCGGGGATTAAGGCAGGGACGAAGTTCGAAGACCTGCCGGACAATTGGGTATGCCCGGTATGTGGCGCATCAAAGAGTGAGTTTGAGAAGGAAGGATAGTTGTTTGCTGGGCGTTTGGTCAAAAATTAAAAGAACAGTAAATGTAAAAAGATAGAAAACAGGGGTGCCGACATGCAAAAAGCTTTAAGAGAGACTAATCTCACTGATATTGGTACACCAAAGCGGGGAAAGGTACGCGACGTTTATGACCTCGGAGACAAACTTCTCATCGTTGCGAGCGACAGGCTCTCAGCCTTTGATGTTGTACTTCCCACCGGAATCCCTGACAAGGGAAAGGTGCTGACGAAACTCTCTGTTTTCTGGTTCCGACAGATGGGCGATATCGTAAAAAATCATATTCTCGAGGTGGATGTTGACAAATACCCTGATACCCTGAAAAAATACAGCGATGATTTAAGAGACCGTAGCATGCTGGTAAAGAAAGCACAAGTCATACCTGTGGAATGTGTTGTCAGGGGATATCTTTCCGGTTCTGGCTGGAATGACTACAAAAAAACAGGAACGATCTGCGGAATGAAATTGCCCGGAGGTCTTGTTGAGTCAGCCAAATTGGAGCGTCCTATTTTTACGCCGACAACAAAGGCAGAAGAAGGGCATGATATGAACATCTCTTTTGAGGAGTTGGTAGGTATCGTTGGGGAGAACCTTGCAAAAAAACTTCGTGACCTGAGCATCAAGGTTTACGAGAAGGGATGCGAAATTGCCGAGCGTAAAGGTATTATCATTGCTGATACGAAATTCGAGTTTGGCATGGTTGATGATGAAATTGTAATTGTGGACGAAATTCTGACCCCTGACTCTTCCAGGTTCTGGTCAAAAAAGCTTTATAAAGCCGGGGGAGCGCAGGACAGTTATGATAAACAGATTGTACGGGACTACCTCAACACACTGGACTGGGACAAAACATATCCTGGTCCTGAATTGCCCGAAGCTGTTGCAGATAAAGCCCGGGCGCGGTATATTGAAATACTGGAGATACTGACTGGGCAAGGACTTTAAAAGCAGAAGTTAAGAGAAGTTTAAAGGTTGACTGGTTTAGTGGGTGAGAAGTCGGACAATGACTTTTCACCCTTTCTTTTGCACGCACCACACATTTCGCGGATCGCGTCCCTAACGCACCAGATTCGATAGAATTAATACCGTTGCATATGGGAAAAGCATCAGTACGATAATCGAGATGATGTACGAAGGTATATAATAGAAACTGCCTCTAAAGACAGTTCCGAGAGGGATGTCTTTTGCCATACCGGCAACAACGTAGCAACAGATACCGATTGGCGGCATAATTGAACCCATAGTGGTTACAATGCAGATGACCTGGCCAAACCATATAGGGTCATAACCCATCTGTATCACAATTGGATAGAATATGGGGAGCGATACAAGAAGAAATGCCAGGGCATCCATGACACAGCCACCAATGATATAGCAAATTATGATAATCCAGAAGAGTATCCAGTTTGGCAGGGCAAGGGAGCTTATGATCGTTGCCGCCTCAAAGGGAAGTCGTGTTACAGCAAGGAACCGTCCAAATATTACCGCGCCCGCAACGATCATGAAGACCATACAGGAAATCCTTAAAGTGTCTGAAATGGAATCAAGAAACCCTTTCCACGAAATCTTTCTCCTGGCAAGGCAGAGAATAAGGCCTATGGCACAGCTCACTGCCGCTGCCTCGGTAGCGGTAACAACACCGGTGAAGAGGGCATACATGATAATCGCGAAGAGAATAAATATGTCTAAGAGGTCAGGAATTGCCTTTATTCTCTCAAGCCAGGTGCTCCTCGGTCCTTTTGGTCCCCAGTCAGGGTGACGCCAGCAGATATAGAATACGGTCGCCGCAATAAGCACGGTAAGGACTGCGCTTGGTATAACATTCCCGAAGAAAAGCTTGCCAATGGATTGGCCTGTGTAGAGTCCATAGACTACAAGCACAATACTTGGAGGTATAAGAACCCCGAGGGTAGCTCCGGCAGCAACAGATCCGGCATTCAGTTGAGGATGGTAATTGTATTTTCTCATTTCAGGGATGGCGACGTTACTCATGGTGGCAGCCGTTGCAGTGTTGGAACCGCTTATAGCCGAGAAAATGGCACATGCCATGATGGTAGTTAAGGCTAATCCGCCCTTGTAGTGACCAAACCATTTATATGTGGCACTGTAGAGGCTGTGGTTATATCCCCCGTAGTGGGCGAACTCTCCCACGAGAATGAACATGGGGATTACCGTTAAGCCATAACTCGAGAAGATATTCCACATATCTGCACCGATCATCCCGAGTGCAGCCTGGAATGATGTAACATAGGCAACCCCGAGAAAGCCTACCAGTGCCATGACAAAGGCAGCAGGAATCTTCGTGAGAAAGAGAATTGCGAACATGATGATGATACCGTATATTCCTAGGATAGGGCCTTCCATGTTTACTTCTCCTCCCCGCTTCGCATATCAGACATTAACTGAACGAGAGCTGTTATGGATAATGTTATGAATCCTGCCGATACGGCAAAAATAAATGGATGATAAATCATTTTTAAGGTCTCCGAAAGTTCTCCGGATGTCCATATCTGCATACCCACCCTGTATATTTGCCATGCAATAACTGCAAAAAAAACCATGGTGACAAGGTGGTTGACCACATCAAGCATCCTGCTAAGCCTTTTGGGGAATTTTTCCGTAAGAATATCAACAACGATGTGGCCTTTGAGTTGCTGGGTGAACCCCAGGGCAAAGGCGATGACGATTGCCCCGATAAAGGAGACAAGTTCGTAGGCGCCACGGAAGGGAATATGAAAGATTCTCAACACTACATTTGCCGTTGCAACTGTCATGAGCGCCAACACTGCAATACCGCCGACTATCAGAAAGATCTTGTTTAAGAATCTGGACATTTGCTCAAGGTACTTCATTACATGCCTCCGAACAGCAATAATAATTCAATAAAAGCTTGTTTTCGTGCATGCAAAAAGGTGCCAGAGTCCCTGGCACCTTTTTGAGCTTTCTAGATGTCTACTTAGTGTACTGTTTTTCGTATTTTGCTTTTAATGAGTATGCGTCTTTGACGATCTGGTCGCCAGGAAGGCCCATGCCGTTAACTTTCTTGATGTATTCGTCTATCATCGGCTTGGTGAGTTTTGCAATTTCATCTACGTCAGCCTTTGAAAACTTAATAAGCTGATGGTTATATTTTTCCTTCGACCACTTGAGTGATTCCTGAACGTGATCATCTACATACTTGCCTGTCCATTCTGCCTGCTCGCGCCTCATGTCGTCAATTACCTTCTTCACGTCTGCGGGCAATGAATTCCACTTATCCTTATTCATAACAACAGCAAAGGAAACAACGAAAAGATTAGCTTCTGTTGCAAAGGGCAGGTATGCAGCAAAATTGAAATCCTTCAGGATTTCCATGGATGAGACATTCCCCTTGACGATACCTTTCTGGATTGCCTCCGGGGCTTCCGATTGGGGCATCCCTACTGGAGTAGCACCGATGCGTTTCAGTACCTCTGTGCCTGTTCCAGAAGTCCTGAGTTCCATTCCCTTCAGATCTTTCAATGATTTTACTGCTGTTTTCGTCATGAAATCAGCCGGTGGGCATGTGAAGAGGGTGATCAGCTTTACTTTTTCAAATTCTTTCGGGTTGTATTTTTCAATCAGGTCAAAAAGGGCCATACTCGCTGCCTTAGCAGTGGTGAATCCTATGGGAAGGTCGATTGCTTCAGAAACAGGAAATCTGCCTGGCTGGTAGCTCATGGCAAAGTTGCCAATATCTGCAGTGCCGGCAATGACCCCATCGAAAATATTTTTTGCCGGGAGGAGTGTACCGCCAGGAAAGGTCTGAACCTTTACCTTTCCGCTTGTCCTCTTCTCCACCTCTTTTGCCCAACGCTCCATCTGAACGCACGGGAACGTAGTGGCCGGCGGGAAATTGGCATATTTCAGTGTGATTGTTGCCTGGCTATGTGAGGTTTTTGGCAGGAAGAGACTAAATCCGAGAAGAAGTGTGAAGACAACGCATAAAATCATAACTCTCTTAATAACCATAACTTACCCCCTTAGTATTTTTTTGAAAATATTTAAAACCCCTCTTTTGCCGATACCTTAATGCACCTTAATCATTTGTATACTGTATCCAAAAAAAACAACTATGCTACACTTGTACTTTATGGACGCCCTTTTGTCAAGAAGTTTTTATACACATTTCTTCTGCTGTACGATAAGCCTCAATAAGGCCTGAAGGGTCTGCAATCCCTTTGCCTGCGATATCAAATCCTGTACCATGGCCAGGAGATGTTCTAATGAAAGGAAGACCAAGGGTGATATTAACGGTTCTTCTGAAATCCATCGTTTTAACGGGAATGAGCCCCTGGTCATGATACATGGCAACATATGCATCACAATCCGCTGAGTGAAATAGGGTATCAGCAGGGAATGGGCCCTCGGCCCTGATGCCGATCGATTTTGCTCTGTTGATTGCGCCACGGATAGCATCTTCCTCTGACCCGATGATGCCTTGCTCACCGGCATGGGGATTGAGACCACACACTTTTATATACGGATTACCTATATCCCAATAAGCCTTCAGGGAATAATGGGTAATAGTAATACATTTGAAAACACGTTCCGCGGTAATTTTTTCTGGAACTTCCTTGAGGGGAATATGGATGGTGACGAGAGACACCCGCATACTTCTGTTTGCCATCATCATGATATAGTCTGTCACGCCCCCAAAACGGGCCAGGATTTCTGTGTGACCAGGAAAGCTTATCCCGGCTCTTTGCAGAGAGGCTTTGCTGATAGGGCATGTTACTATGGCAGAGGCCTCTCCGAGAAAAACGAGCTTGAGCGCCTCAATGATGTAATGGTAAGATGCCTGTCCGTATAACGGATCAATAATCCCGAAGCGGGAGTCCTTGAGGAGCCCCACGTCCATAAATTCCACATCACCATTTTGTCCTTCCATGAAACCTTTAAAATTAGGTTTCTGGATCTGGATTGCATGATTTCGAAGATGCGCATTAATTATAGAATAATCGCCGATGATTACAGGAAGGCTTTTTTTTGATAATAATAGTAAAGGAAGGGCTTTAAGGATAATTTCCCCACCGATGCCGGCGGGGTCGCCCATGGTAATTGCGATCCTCTTCAGATCTTGACCTCGATGTATGATCCCTTTCTCAGTTTGACTATATAGTCCTTATAGCGTTTCTCAGACTCTTCCTGGACAACCTTTTCATTAATAGTGTCTTTGGCCATTTCAAAGGTTATGGTTTCACCTTTTTTCTTTTCAACAAGTTTTAAAATGTGAAAGCCGTAAGGTGTCGTGATTATTGAACTGTACACACCTACTGCAAGAAAACCTGCAACCTCCCGCAGTTGAGGAATCAAGTCAACTTTTTTTACAAAGCCGATGTCTCCACCGGCTGCAGAGCTTTTTGTATCATCAGAGAAATCCTTGACAACATCTTCAAAGGATTTCCCTTCTTGGAGAAGTTTGTATGCTTCTGCTGCGCGTTTCTGACCATCCGGTCGTTGACCCGAAACAAATATCTGCTGGAGCCTGTATTCTTCGTCTATAAATTCATCCTTGTGCTTGTCGTAGTATTGTCTGAGGTCCTGTTCAGTCACATTTACTTCAGGAGAAATAACACGGTTCAGCAACCTACCCTTGAGCACATTGCTTCTAAGACCTAATTTGAAGTCTTCATAGCTGATATTATCATCTTTCAGCTTTTGCTTCAGCTCTGCGTCGTCAATGAGGTATTGTTTCTTGATATTTTCAATGATTGCCTCAACCTCTTTTTCTTCAACATCGATCTTTAGCCTCTTTGCTTGTTGTCGTATAAGCACATCATCAATGAGTAAGTCAATCTTCTCTTGCAGCCTCAAATTTGTAAGATATTCGTTAATCGAGACAAATCTGCCCTCCTTCTCAACCCGGACGTGTTTTTCAGCCTCCTTGAGGGTAATAATGTCGTCGTTGACAATTGCGATAATCCTGTCCATAACCTCTCCTGCACAGAGAACAGGAAAGGTTATGGACAGAACAATAATGGCAATATAGAGTGTTATCTTCATTTCTTAGGCTGAGGCTCTTCCTTTGTGGGTGGTTTTGGCTGAGGCTCGGGCTGTTTTGCAGGCGCCTCCTGTTTCTGTGGTGTTTCGACTTTTTGAGGTGGCGTGCCCTTCTCTGACGCTTCAGGCTTAACCGATGGTTCAGCCTTCTCTTCTTTTAAAAGGGCTTCATTGATTGTTATTTTTACGTTTTTCTTGAGTTCCTCAATATACTTCTCAAGAACTTCTTTCTGTTTTTCCTGAGCATTCTTTTGTTTGATGAAATCTTTTACCTCTTCCAATGGCACATAACTTGGTGGCTTAATACCCTCAAGTCGTATGATATGATAACCAAACTGGGTTTTTACAATGCCGCTTACCTGGCCCACCTTATTTAGCTTATAAGCAGCGTTTTCGAATTCAGGGATTAACGAACCTTTCGGCTGAAATCCAATCTCTCCGCCTGATTGTTTCACATTGGGATCGATGGAGTATTTCTTGGCGAGCTCGGTAAAGTCCTCTCCCTTCTGAAGTTTAGCCTGGACCTGTTTTGCTTCTTCCTCAGTTTTAAGAAGGATATGCCGCGTATTAATCTCGCGGTCTTTCTTAAAATCTTCTTTATGTTCTTCATAATACTTTTTGAGATCATCTTCAGACAACTGCGTATCAGCAGTGATCTTCTTTTTTAAGAGGGCCTCAATGATGAGCTGCTCTTTGATATCCTTGACGCGATCCTGAAATTCTTTGTCATCTTCAATCTTTGCCTTTGATGCTTCCTTCATGAGGAGTTTCTTGACGACAAGCCGATCAAGATAATTCTTTTTCCCGCTCTCAGAAGCTACGAGCATCTTCATGTTCATGGGTATTTTATCGAGTTCTTTATTGAATTCCTGTAAAGTTATCTTATCATCGTCTATGGTGGCCAGCACCTTGCCATCATCTTTCTTGGCACACGAAATAACAAGCAACGCAAGGAACAGGCATACTAAAAGCTTTTTCATTCCATCACCTCATTGTTTTTTGATAAGTATTCAGACATGAGTTGCACGTGGCTGTATGGGAAACATTGATAAGAAAAAATTGCTAACTTCTCATAACTGAAAGCTTATCTCAGGAGTTATATCACAGGGACATGAGTTCCATCAATACATTTTTTGTGAAGGCAATGAGTTCCGCAGCCTTTGTGTCAGCATGCACAATGATTCTACCGTCAGGGAGGAGCTTAATTTTCCCTCTTTGTTTTACCAATGATAAGAGCTGTTTCATGTCAATAGGTGTTTTGTCTGTCACATGGAAGATGAGATGCCTGTCAGCATATTCAACCTTTTTAATCTTTGCCCGCGATAGAATGCACTTTAAAGAAATGATCTCAAGAAGGTTCGAAAGGGGTTGGGGTATATCTCCAAAACGGTCCTTGAGTTCGGCTTCCATATCTTTGAGATCTGATTCCTCCCGTACCTTTGAAAGTCTCTTATACGTGAGCAATTTTTGGGTGGAATCTTGGATGTACGAATCAGGAATATAGGCATCAAGGGGCAGGTTCATTTCCGTTATGATCTCCTCCTCTACCGGGGTTGCTTTGTTCTTCACTTGTTTGACAGCGTCTTCCAGCATATCGCAGTATAGTTCGAAGCCAATGAGGTTCACATTACCTGACTGCTCCTTTCCCAAGAGGTTTCCTGCTCCCCTGATTTCGAGGTCATAATTTGCTATGTGGAAGCCTGAGCCAAGTTCTGTCAGTTCTTCAATAATCTTTAAGCGGAGCGTCGCGTCTTTCGTGAGGATTTCCTCTTTTGGGACGAGGAGAAAGGCGTAGGCCTGTTTTGTACTTCGACCGACCCTGCCACGGAGCTGGTAGAGGTCTGCCAATCCCATACGATGAGCATTGTTGATGAAGATTGTGTTGACGTTGGATATATCGAGCCCTGACTCAACAATGTTGGTCGAAAGAAGAATGTCGATTTTTTTGTCAATGAAATCGAGCATGATTTTTTCCAGGTGTTTACCCTCCATTCTTCCATGGGCCACGGCTATCCGTGCACCGGGCAGAAGCTTTATCAGATGGTCATACACAACTCCGATGTTATGGATATAGTTGTGAACAAAAAACACCTGACCATTTCTTTGGAGTTCATTCAGGATGCCCTTCCTGATAAGTTCATCCTTAAACTTTACGACGTAGGTTTTTACAGCCAACCTGTCAAGGGGAGGCGTGTTGATGATGCTCAGGTCCTTGATGCCGGTTAAGGCCATATGGAGGGTCCGCGGGATGGGGGTTGCGCTCAAGCTCAGGACATCAACATTTTTTTTCATGCCCTTGAGTTTTTCCTTGTGTTTTACACCGAAACGATGTTCTTCGTCGACAATGAGGAGACCAAGGTCATGGAAATCAAGGTCTTTCTGAAGAACTCTGTGGGTGCCTACAACAATGTCAATCTTACCTTTTTTAACATCCTCCACAATGTGTTTTTGTTCCTCTTTAGATCTAAAGCGGCTCAGCATATCTATATTCACCGGATAATCTCTGAAGCGTTCCTGCAGATTTTTGTAATGCTGCTGGGCAAGAATAGTGGTTGGAACAAGGATAGCTACCTGCTTGTTATCCATGACTGCCTTGAAAGATGCACGTAATGCAACTTCAGTTTTACCAAAACCTACATCTCCACAAATAACCCTGTCCATAGGCTTTGAGCCTTTCAAATCCCTTAATACATCTTCAATAGCCTGAGTCTGACCTTCAGTCTCTTCATACTCAAACCGTGACTCCATCTCTTTAAAGAGCTCATCTTCGGGAGGGTATTGATGGCCTTCTGCAATTTCACGTTCCGCATAGAGTTCAATCAAGTCCTTCGCGATATCTTCAACGTTTTTCTTTACTCGTTTTTTTGTGTTGATCCAGTATTGTGTACCGAGCTTATCAACTTTTGGTTTGTATTTCTCTCCCCCGATGAACTTCTGGACAAGATGGAGATCATCAATAGGCACGTAGAGTTTGTCCCCGCCCTGGTACTCAATAACGAGAAAATCTTTTGTATATTGTCCGATTTTTAGCTCGGTGATTCCCTGGTATACACCTATTCCATGCTCGACGTGAACAACCCACTCTCCTACGGTCAGATCTTTGAAGGAATTGAGAAATTCGTCAAATCCGTCCCACTTTTTTTTCACGACCCTCTTCTTTGGCCCTATGATGTCCTCTTCGGTAAGGAGGATAACATCATCTGTTCTGAAGCCCCTTCTGAGAGGACCAACAACGATACCCCATTCTTTCTCTTTGCGGGGATAATTGATTCCGCTGAGAAAGGGAAGGGGGATTCCATAACTCTGAAAAATATCCTGGAGCCGCTCTGCCTGATGCGAGCTGTTTGCAAAGAGATACATGTAACGGCAATCCCACCAATCCGCCCTCATTTTTTCAGAAAGTGTCTTGAATATTTCGGTTTTTCGTAGCTCAAACAGGTGCCGGAGGTCTTCATTCGACAGCGCCTCTATAACATCGCCCCCATCGTCTTGTATGCCGGAAATGTCTATGGCGAGGCTCACGAGAAACGTTTTTTTCAATGCCTCCAAAAAAGTAGAAACATCGATACTTTCTTCGACTTCCCGTTCGAAGTGTTGAAGGCCTTTATGCACAAGGATCATGTTTTCTTTGATGTAATCAATGATTGTTGTATTGCTGCTTGTCGCAGGCTTTACGGGGGTAAGGCTGCAAGATTCTATCTCTTTGGTTGATCTCTGGGAAAGAGGGTCAAAAAAGCGTATGGAATATATTTCATCACCGAGAAATTCAATCCTTACAGGTCTGTCTGATGACGATGAAAAGACATCTATAATGCTTCCCCTTTTAGCGTACTGACCTTCCTCCCTTACAAGAGATGTCAACTCATACCCGCAGTCATCAAGGTAGCGAACAAGGTCTTCTTGGAACAGTGTATCCCCGAAACGTATGACCTTGGTGTTGACCAAGATAGAGCCCGGGTCCATAATGTTATGTCCAGCAGCGGTGTATGGGTAGAGGCCAATAAACTCTTCATCCAGTGCCAGGTGATGAAGAAACGCTGCGCGCTTTACCTCATCCTCTTTTTCGAAAACCCGCTCTGAATAGATGGGAAAAATGTAAACACTCCCCTTTGAGAAAAATTCTATTTCTTCACGGAAAAGTAGTGCTTCGTCCTCATTCTCATAAAAGATAAGGGTTTTTCTTTTTGTGTGGGAAAGGAGAAATGAGAGAAAGGAGCCGATTTGTCCGGTTATATAAAGTGTGCCTGTCTTTTTGAGCTCATACATGGATGGGGATATTCTACTATAAGTTTCTAGTCAGGTGGAAGATGTATCGAGGTTGACAGTGTATGGTTTGGGTACGCTTCGACAGAAAACTTAAGCCTTTTTCACCGCTCACCGGTCACTGATAACTGAATTACCGGCTTTGTTGCTACGGTGATGGGAGCGCTGACTTATTTCTGTCGTATTCGTCAAGGACAAGATTTAAGTAACGTTTTTCCGGTTTTTTCTTCTCTGAAACAATCTCTTTCAGTCTTGTTGGACCAACATGGTAAGCGTGGAGTGCCATATTGATGCCCTCGAAATCTTCAACGAGCTTAGAAAAAAAGTGAACACCAATTTTGATGTTTTTTTCAGGCTCATCAAGGGTAGTATCGTCCTTCCAATGAACACCAACATCCTGCGCTATATATTTGGCAAGAGAAGGTTTAACCTGCAGGAGCCCCCGCGCCCCCTTCCTGGAGACTGCATCCTGCCTAAAATTACTCTCGATCTTCATGATTGCCAGCACAAGTCGGTAGTCAATCTCTTTCTTTGAAGACTCTTCATATACTATTTTTGCAATAGTCCTCAATTCATGATCGCTTAAGCTTTCATTTTCGTTTCCAATAAAGCTGATTATTTGGTTTGTTATTTCTTCCTTTTTGACACGTTCCCGATGGGCAAAACTGGTGGGTTGGATCGAGACAAAAGTAAAACACAGCAAGACCAAAATAAATATAGTGGAAAATACCAATTTTCTCTGAAGTGACATAGATGCATACCATACAACAGATTCAATTGAGATGTCAACCTTACCCCTTCGAGATGTTAACCTTGAAATCCTCCCCTTCTTCGACAGTATAAGAGACACCCTTAAAGCCACTAAGAAGGCGCTGGATATTCTCAACTGAAGTTTTTGTATCCACAATCACCTCTAACCCGTCAAAAGATGGATCTTCAACCGCCTTCTTTGTTTCAAAAACCGGTTGTGGACACGAAAGCCCCCGTAAATCAAGAATCTTTTTTGACATTGTTTTCCTCCTTCAATAACATTTATGGTGAAATTAGGTTATAGCTATAGGCTGACACTATTTATTTATACATATGGTTCATCATGCCAATGTCTTTCGCATAAAAACCCCTGTAGCGAGGCAGAACAGTAGCCCAACAATGACAGCAAACGCACTCCAGGGGCCTATGCCGGCAGGAGATGCAGCGACACCAAAGTTGTGAGCGAAGCCTGCACCGACAACCATGCCGATAACAAAAACACCTGCATCGATGTCTCCTTCTCCCGAGAGGAATAGCTGTCGCCCCGGACATCCACCCGCAAGGGCATAGGCAAGACCGGCGAGCACCATACCGAGAAAGTTCCATACCTGGTTTGTGTGTGCTATAGGTTGGCCAGCAAATCCGGGTTTGAATTGACCAAGGATGGCGTTCGAAAGGAATGCAAATATGAGGAGACCTATTACGCCGCTGGCAAGGTGGAAATCACGCATGAGGATGATATCCCTGACTGCCCCCATAGTGCAGAAACGAGTGCGCTGGGCAAAAATACCAATGAAGAACGCGATTGCAAAAGAGATGAATATTGGCGCGTGCTGTGAGCCAGGGCCTTTCTCACTGAAAAAGGGGGCACCGCCTGGCACTATGGGCTTGATAAGCAATAGAAGGAGAAGGCTTAGCATAAGAAGGGGCATGATGAGCCCGGTGAACTTATAGGTAGGGTAATTTCTCCCGAGGTTGTAACCCCCCTTGATGAACTGAACACCGATGAACACCCCTATCACCAGACCAGCGAATGCCGCTATGGCATTCCAGTCTCCTCCTGCAAGCCTTAAGAAGGCCCTCCATGGACAACCAAGGAAGACAAGGGCGCCAATCATAGCAAAAAAGCCCAGGAAGAAACGCACAAGGGGTAAGGAGCCTCCCCTTGGCTTAAATTCCTTAAAGATCAGACTTGATACGAATGACCCGAGAACAAAGGCGAGGATTTCAGGTCGGATATACTGGACGATTGCTGCCCGGTGAAACCCGAGGGCGCCGGCGATGTCCCTCTCGAAGCATGCAACGCAAATACCCATGTTAGCTGGATTGCCAAACTTCTGAAGAAGGGTTGCGGCAATACCTATAAAAATGCCGCACGAGATAATCTTCCAATGCTTTTTAAAAAACTCCATAGGGTGCTCCTTTCTACATGTGTGTTATCTGTTGTGCATAAACGGTTGCAACCTGCATTATCTTTCTTTACAACAATGCGCTCTACCCATTCAAGGAGGTAGGTCTAAGAACCGTGGTTGTTCTTATGTGTGCAAAGGAAGGATAATATTTACTCAGTATATTTGTCAAATTGATTAATAGAATAATACTGAAATCTTTTATCGAATAAAATTATAACCTTTGATAATAAAGGATATTCCGAAGGCAATTAAAAAAATACTGCATACAAACAGGATATTTTTTATGATCTTGAGGTTCAAATATCTCCCTCCAAACTGAACGCCGTATGAGATAAAGCTGTACCAGACGAGGTCAGAAAGGATATGGCCGACAAAAAAGGCGAGGATACCCACTACGCCATGGTCACGGGCAAACATTACATATCCCATGCCAATGGTTATCCACCAGATGAACCAGTATGGATTGGAGAGACTCACAACGATGCCGGCGATAACCGGATGGAGTCCCTGCTTGGCGCCCACGGTTAATTCAGAAAGGCTATAGGTTTTTAAACTTCTCATGACACTATACCCCATGTAGACGAGCACAAAGCCTCCGAAAAAGGCAATGACGAAAAATACTTTTGGATTGTTCAAGAAACTACCTACACCAAAAACGATAAGGACGAGAAGGGCTAATTCAAGAATCCCGTGGCCGAGAACAACAAGAGGCCCGACAATGCCTCCTCGCTTTGCAGATTCCCCTATGGTAATTGTCAAAAGAGGTCCAGGCGCCATGGCCCCTGTCAAGCCCATTATAAATCCAATAGAAAAAAGACTAAATAAACTCATTAGGATAGTTAACCATATGTGATATCTATGATAAATATGAAATTTTCTGAAACTTGAGCTGTTATATTTTTTTTGTTATATTAGTAGCATGCGCTATCGCGTCGACGTAAATTGCGACATGGGGGAGTCATTCGGGGCATATACGTCAGGCATTGATAATGAAGTAATCAAATACATTTCATCTTCGAATATTGCGTGTGGTTTCCATGCGTCTGATCCGGATGTGATGTCTAAAACGGTTGAGCTCTGCAAAAAACATAATGTAATGGCTGGCGCCCACCCCGGTTATCCTGACCTTCTGGGTTTTGGCCGGAGGTTCATGGATATAAGCGAGCAAGAGCTTTTACATTCCATAATTTACCAGGTAGGCGCGTTGAAAGGTTTTCTTGATTATTTTGGCTTGCCCCTCCAACACGTCAAGCTCCACGGTGCCCTATATAATTATCTTGTCAACGAGGAGAAGCTATCCATTTCTGTTGCATCGGCAATTCAAAAGGCTTTCGGCGATGTAATTTTTTTGACCCTTGGAACAAAAAGGACATCAAAACTGAAAGAAACCTGCAAGAAGCAGGGAATAAGGCTTGCCCTGGAAGCCTTTCCAGACAGGAATTACACCGATGACGGGGAGCTTTTATCCCGCAAATACAAGGAGGCTGTCCTTAAAGATCATGAAGAAATTGCACACAGGGCAACCAGGATGGTGAAAGAAAAGGGTATACCAAGTATTCATGGAAAATGGATAGAGATGGATATTGACACCCTGTGCATCCATGGAGACAACGCGGAAAGTGTTGAGGCAGCAAAAAAAATCCGTGATTTTGTTGCCAGAGAAAATATAGAAATACAACCCCTTTGTAAGATTGTGTGATGTATATGGATTACTCAAGGTACGGTGAAAGTGGCGTAAGGATACTCTTTGGTAATACCATCGACCTCGAAACCAGTAAAGAAATCCGGAAATTTTACCTCTATCTGAAATCGTTACAACGACCTGACATTATTGATATTATTCCGTCTTTCCGGTCATGCCTTATCCATTTTAACAACCGACGTACCTCATACGATGATTTTATCTCCTTCCTCATGGGCAAAGCAGGGGAGATTGCCTTAACTAAAGTTCCTGAGCCAAGGTCCCATGAAATCCCTGTTCAATATGGCGGTGAATATGGTCCGGATATGGAGTTTGTCTGTTCCTATTCGGGGCTGAACGAGGAAGAAGTGATAGAGATCCATACATCGACAGTATATACCGTATTTGCTGTCGGTTTCATACCAGGATTTCCTTACATGGGAACCTTAGACAAAAGAATATACGCACCCAGGCTAGAAACGCCACGCCTCAAAGTGCCGGAAGGATCTGTGGGATTGGCCCAATTACAAACAGGTATTTACTCGTTTGAGTCTCCAGCGGGATGGAGGATTATCGGGAAAACTAGCATACAACTGTTTAATCCGATGGAGGAGCCTTATAGTCTCCTCCGGATGGGTGACCTGGTGAGGTTTATCCCGGTATGATAGAGATTATAAACCCTGCATGGTTTTCAATAGTTGTTGATGGAGGAAGATACAGCTATGCCGATGTGGGGGTGCCCGGTTCTGCTGCCCTGGATCAATTTGCTTATAACCTTCTCAACTACCTTGTTGGTAATAAAACCGGTGCACCCGTTCTTGAAGTTATGGGGAACGAGTTCAGCATAAGGCTAAACAGTGAAATGACATGTGCAATAACTGGCGCCCAGGTGACAGCCTACATTGATGATAAACCGATAACGCCATGGGTATCATTTACTGCACACAAAGGAAGTACCCTTCGGGTGAAAGAAGTAGTGGAGGGCTTTCGCTATTATGTGGGTTTTTCTGGTCTCATGGAGGTAGACAGGGTAATAGGCAGTTATTCAACGAACCTCGAATGCAGATTTGGCGGTTTTCGCGGAAGACCCCTCATAAAAGGTGACAGAATTGTCCTTAAAGGACCTAAGGTTATTGGAGAAAGATTTGTACCTGGAGAAGTGGTACCATTAATGGAACCTCCCCATGTTTTGCGGATCCTCCAGGGGCCCGAATCGCACTACTTTACCCCAGAAACCATCAACAGACTGTTTGAAAAAAAGGAACACTCGTGGTATATAGTCTCATCAAAATCAAATAGAACAGGCATCAGGCTCGAAGGTAAACCTCTTCTCTTTAAAAAGGGGATGGATAAAAGCATTATCTCAGAAGGTATTTTGCCAGGCACCATTCAGATTCCTGGCGATGGTTTACCAATTTTAATGCTCAATGAACGTACTATTGGCGGATATGCGCGACTTGGGATAGTTGCAAAGGTTGACCAAGACCGTCTTGCGCACTTAAAGCCAAAGGACAAGGTACTTTTTCAATTGATTGGGATTGATGAGGCAGAGAGATTATGGCAACAGAAGGTAGAACTGTTTTACCGTACGTTACCACAATAATACATAATGTATTTGTATAGTAATTTTCGGTTAGTTTCAACATAATAAATCTTTGAGGAGGGAAGGATGATGAGCAAGAAACTGGTTCTTTTTGTCTTTGTATTATTCTTATCAATGGTAACGCTGACCTCAACCCTTTTTGCTGCTGAGAAAGAAATCAAGATCGGGGTACTTTACCCGTTATCGGGTGCGGCTGCAACAATTGGCCGGGATCTCCAGAGGGCCGCCGAACTCACTGCCGAGATCATTAATAACAAGACACCAGGTGTGGAAATGCCAATGGCCCAGTGGGGCGGCATTCCTAATCTCGGTGGGGCAAAAATCAAACTTATTTTTGTCGATCATAGAGGAGAGCCTGACCGAGGTGCAGACCTTGCAAAACGTCTTATCCTTGACGACAAGGTTGCGGGATTAATGGGTGCCTATCACAGCTCAGTGACGAAGACGGTTAGTGCTGTGGCTGAACGGTATGGTGTCCCCATGATCAATGACTCTTCTACATCTCCTGAGCTCACAAAGAGGGGTTTCAAGTGGTTTTGGCGTACAACCCCCCATGATGATTACTTCAACAGGGACCTTTTTGAACTTCTCAAAGGACTTACAGAAGGAAAGGTTAAGGGCGTGCCGGCTGTTCCTAAGGATAAGCTGAAAAACCTTGCCTATGCCTGCGAAAACACCGAGTGGGGTTCAAGCGTTGCAAAATCACTTGATGGCTACGCAAAAGAGTATGGCTTTACTATTGTCAAAGGAATCCTCTATAATGCAAACTCTCCTGACCTTACCTCTGAGGCGAAGACTTTGGTTGCTGCCAAGCCGGATGGAATGCTCTTTGCATCTTATCTCTCAGATTCACTTCTCATGATAAGAACGCTTAAAGGCATGAGGGCACAGACAAACTTCTTCTGGGGACAGAATGCAGGATTTGAAATGGCTGATTTTGCCAAGACCTTGGGTACTGATATAAACGGTGTTCTTACGCGGACTGTCTTTATCGCAAAAATTACAAAAGTGAAAAAGGTTGCAGGTCAGATAAATGCCATGTACAAGAAAAAATATGGCGATGACCTGACGGGTGCCACAGCCAGATCGGTTGTGGGTGTCCAGACATGGGCTGCTGTTTTGAATAAAGCTGGTAGCGTTGATCCAAAGGCTATCCAGAAGGCTTGTAATGAAATCAACATTCCTGCAAATGAATTGGTTATGCCCTGGGCAGGCGTAAAGTTTGACTCAACTGGACAGAATATCCTTGGCAGGGGCCTAATCGGTCAGTATCAGAAGACGGCAGACGGTAAGATCGACCTTGAGATCGTCTACCCCTTTGATCTTGCAACGGCGAATTTCATCTATCCTTTTCCGGGATGGAAGTGACAGAAAAAAACAGTTACGGATTTCAGGCTCACACTAAAAACCCCGAACCTGAAATCCGTAATTCATTACAAATCATAAGAACGTGTAATGGTTGAGATCGCATAAACATGGAAATACTCATTGATGCACTATTGCAGGGTATCTTGATGGGGCTTCTTTTTGCACTCGTTGCCCTGGGTCTTAATGTGATCTTTGGGGTTATGGACATTGTCAACTTTGCCCATGGCGAATTCCTCATGCTTGGTATGTACACAGCCTATTTTACGAGCCTTTTCATTGGTGTGGATCCTCTTTTTGCGCTTCCCGTATCTGCTCTTACGGGGGTTCTTCTCGGGCTTGCATCATACTACTGGTTTATCAAGTATCTTCTCAGGGGACCAGCAATCGCCCAATTATTCGGCACCTTTGGCTTAATGCTCTTTCTCCGCTACCTTGCTCAGTTCCTCTTTGGGATTGACTATCGGATTCTCCAAAAAGGAATCATTATTGGGAAGAGTTTTTCTGTCGGTCCTTTTATTTTTGATGCTACAAAGCTTGCAGCAGGCGCTCTCAGTCTTATTGCCTTTGCTATAGTCTACTTTTTTTTGAATAAAACAAAGGTAGGGAAGGCGCTTCAGGCAACGTCCCTGAATAAGGAAGCCGCTTCCTACATGGGAATAAAGACCGATAACATGAATGCCCTTGCCTGGGCTATTGGTGGTGGGACGGTCGGTGTCGCCGGGGGTCTCCTGATCAATTTCTACTATGTATACCCCACAGTCGGTCTCCTTTTTGTTATGATTGCTTTTGCATGTGTTGCCCTGGGAGGATTTGGAAGCATAAAAGGAGTGTTCTTTGCCGGGCTTCTTGTTGGTATTCTTGAGATGGTCTTTCCTGTCTTTGGTCAACTGGTTGGCTCTGATTTCCTCGGTCCACACTTTAAGTTTACCATTGTCTATCTCGCTTACTTTGTCATCGTTGTTTTCAGACCCCAGGGGTTATTCGGATGGAAAAACTAAAGGATGCTCTAGATTTCAGTGACTTCTCGAGTGCCGAGCGGATTGGTCTTATAATATTTTCTATTTTTCTTTTAGTCTTTCCCTGGCTTGGAGCGGGCTCATTTGTAAAGGCTGTTATGATCCAATTCCTTCTTTTTTCCCTTTTTGGAATGGGGTGGAACACAATTGGTGGTTACGGTGGCCAGGTTGAGCTTGGAAAGGCACAATATGTGGGCATCGGCGCTTATACGGTTGCGCTTTTGATGGTCTGGTGGGGTATTCCCTTCTGGATATCCATGCCCATCGGTGTTCTCATTGCTATCGGGTATTCATTTATCATTGGCTACCCCCTCTTCAGGCTAAAAGGCCATTACTTTTGTATTGCGACTATCTGTACTTCGCTGGTGCTTCAGGACATTTTCACGAACTGGAAACTTGTTGGCGCAGCCAAGGGCATTGAACTTCCCATCCACGAACACCCTGATTTCCTCTATATGCAGTTTAAATCTGACAACTACTATTATTATTTCATCATGGTTCTTTTCTATTGCGCCCTTTTCTACATGAACTGGTTCCGTAAGTCGAAGCTTGGTTATCAGTTGCGTATGATAAAGGATGATGATGAAGCTGCCGAGAGCCTTGGCATAGATATTCGCTGGTGCAAGATTAAAGCATATTCCATTGCCTCCGCGTTCGTTGCTGTTGGGGGAGGGTTTATGGCGGTCTATAACTTGTACATTGATCCTGTGTCAGTGATGGACCTTGACCTCTCAATTAAGATTGCCCTCATGGCCATGCTTGGAGGGGCTGGTTCTTTGTGGGGGCCTATCATTGGGGCAGCATTTCTCGTACCTCTCGACAGGTTTTTGGGAAGCTGGCTAGGTGGCCACAAGGGTTTAATTGGTGTTGATTTTATGATCTACGCAGCACTCATCATGGTTGTTTCAGCCTATCAGCCGCGTGGGATATGGGGAATTATCGAACAATTTAGAGGGAAAGGCAAATAACATGGCTTTTCTTGAAATAAAAGACGTTATAAAAGATTTCGGAGGGTTGGTTGCGAACAGTAATGTTTCGTTTCAGATCGAGGAAGGCGAGATTATCGGGCTTATAGGACCAAACGGCGCCGGTAAGACTACCCTTTTCAATTGCATTGTCGGATATTATAGTCCGGATTCAGGCAAGGTCTTATATAAAGGAAATAATATTACAGGACTCAAGCCTTTTCAGACGAACCAGGCAGGCATTGGCAGGACCTTCCAGATCATGAAGGTAACTACAGGGATGACGGTTGTTGAAAATGTCATGGTTGGCGCTTTCTGCAGAACTGATAGCCGGCATCAGGCAAGAGAAGAGGCCTTTGAAATACTCCGTTTTCTTGGCATGGAAGGGATGGGCGAGCAGTACATTAACGAACTACCCATTGCCATGCAGAGAAAGGTTGGCATGGCGCGGGCTTTGGCCACAAAACCTCAATTACTCATGCTCGACGAGGTTGCTTCAGGTCTCAACCATACAGAAACAGACGAGATGGTAGTACTTCTCAAACGACTGAATACAGAGAAAAACATTACCCTTTTTCTCATCGAGCACATTATGGAAATGGTTATGGCAGTCTCCCAAAGAGTTATTGTCCTTGATGGGGGTATAAAGATTGCCGAAGGATTACCACAGGATATTGTGAAGAATGAGAACGTGATCAAGGCATATCTTGGGGAGAAATATGCTAAAAGTCACTGAGATTGAAGTCCGTTACAGCGGCATCCCTGTGATCCACGATATATCCCTTGAAGTAAAACAGGGAGAACTTGTGGCAGTTGTGGGCTCAAATGGGGCTGGGAAAAGCACCCTATTGAAAACTATTGCTGGTGCACTTCACCCAACAAAGGGTTCTGTCGAATTTGGTAGCACTGTGTTAAACCGTCTTTCCACGCCTGATATCGTGCGGCTTGGAATTACCTATATCCCTGAAGCACGACTTATCTTCGGACCTCTATCGGTTGAGGAAAACCTTGAGCTTGGTGCTTATATACTTAAAGATGAAACGGTTGTCCGTGAAAACCTTGATTTTGTCTATGATCTTTTTCCCCGCCTGAAGGAACGGAGACAACAACTCAGTGGGACATTAAGTGGCGGAGAACAGCAGATGCTGGCTATAGGAAGGGGCCTTATGTCCAATCCCAAGCTCCTTATGCTTGACGAACCGTCATTGGGGCTCATGCCAAAGCTCGTAGATGAAATGCTTGAAGCAGTTGCCAAGCTGCGGAATATTGGGATGACAATCCTCCTTGTGGAGCAGAACGTCTTCGAGTCCCTTGAACTAGCTGATCGGGGATATGTCCTTCAAACAGGCAGGACAATCCTTGAGGGCACCGGCAAAGAACTTCTTAATACGGAATCAATCAAAAAAGCTTTTCTCGGACTTTAACGAATCCGGCAACGTGAAGATGAGAGAAAGAGGTAATTGGATTACTTTTCATATGCCAATAGATAACAACATAAAGATGTTAATGCCGGCAGAGATCAGGGCGCTCATTCGCGAGGGTAAGTGGGCTAGATCCACAACGGGGATTGCTCTGGGTTTTGCCCAGGCAAACCTCGTTATTCTTCCCAAGAAATATGCCTTTGATTTTTTTCTTTTTTGCCAGAGAAACCCAAAGCCATGCCCCCTTCTTGAAGTTCTCGAACCCGGAAAGCATGAACCAAGTTTCCTTGCTGCCGGAGCCGATGTAAGAACCGATACTCCAAGGTATAATGTCTATGTGAAGGGGAAGCTGAAGACATCTCCAAAAGATGTGAAAGAGTTCTGGAGAAAAGATTTTGTTACTTTTTTTCTTGGATGCAGCTTTTCCTTTGAAGAGGCTATGATTAGGTCCGGCATACCTGTCCGCCACATTGAGGAAGAAAAAAACGTACCCATGTACGTGACGAACATAGAATGCAGACCTGCAGGTATTTTTCGTGGGCCCATGGTGGTAACTATGAGGCCTATTCCGCCAGCAAAAATTGTTAAGGCAGTTCAGATAACATCCAGGTATGCATTCGTCCATGGAGGGCCTATACATATTGGCGATCCTAACATTGTTGGAATCAAGAATCTTGGAAAACCGGATTTTGGCGACTCAGTGACAATAGAAAAGGGGGAGGTTCCTGTTTTCTGGGCCTGCGGAGTGACCCCTCAGGCGGTAGTGATGGCTGCCAAACCTGAAATATGTATTACCCACGCACCCGGCCACATGTTTATCACTGATATTCTCAACGAAGAATTAGCCACAACATAATAGGAAATAGGTAAGAGGTGATAGGAAGGTCAAGGTAAGATAAACCCTCGAATTATAATAAAAAGATTCTACCCATTACTTATCGCCTATAACCCATTGCATGAGTTTTTTAGAAGGATTCTCTGATTACCTCTTCAATTGTGGTAACGCCGTTACGAATCTTTGTGAGACCACTTTGACGAAGGGTAAGCATTCCTTCGTCGATAGATTGTTTCCTGATATCTGCAACGCTTGCGCCTGAAAGAATCATATCGCGAATCGTTGGGCTAACCTGCATAACCTCATAGAGAGCGATACGACCTTTGTAGCCAGTATTATTACATTTCGGACAACCTTTTCCCTTGTAAATCTTCACGGTGGCTGCATCTTCCTCAGAGAAGCCTATGTTAAGAAGGGCCTTGGGCGGAATGGCTACCTCTTCTTTGCAGGCAGGGCAGATGCGGCGAACTAGACGTTGGGCGGCAATAAGTATGACTGAAGTTGCAACGAGATAGGAATCGATACCCATATCAATCAAGCGGATGACAGTAGACGGGGCATCATTTGTGTGTAGAGTGGAGAGCACAAGGTGGCCCGTAAGGGATGCTTTTACCGCAATATCGGCAGTTTCATTGTCGCGAATCTCGCCAACGAGGATAACGTTTGGGTCTTGACGCAAAAAAGATCTAAGCACAGAGGCAAAGGTGAGGTCAATGGACTCATGAACTTGTATCTGGTTAATGCCGTTAATGTTGAATTCGACTGGATCTTCTACGGTCATTATGTTCGTATCAGGTGAGTTGATGCGGCCGATGGCACTGTAAAGAGTATTGGTTTTGCCGGAACCGGTAGGGCCGGTGACAAGGATCATCCCCCAGGGCTTGAAGATAGCCTCTTCAAATTTCCTGAGGCTCTCTGGCTCAAATCCGAGCTTTGCCATATCGAGCATCAAACCTTCCCGATCGAGAAGACGCATTACGACTTTTTCACCGAAGATCGTAGGCGTGGTTGAGACACGGATATCGAGGTTCTTCATCCGCCCTGAAAGCTTCATCTGGATCTTTATCCTTCCATCCTGAGGCAAACGCTTTTCAGCGATATCCATTTTCGTAAGTACCTTGACCCTTGAGATAACACCATCTTTGTATTTTAGGGGTAGCGTAAGGGCTTCATAGAGCAATCCATCAATTCGGTAGCGGACCCTTGCCCTGTCTTCGTATGGCTCGATATGAATATCGCTGGCTCCCTTTGCAATGGCCTCGGTGAAGATGTGGTTCACGATCTGGACAACAGGAGGAAGCTTTGCGTCAGACTCAAGCTTGGTAATATCTCCCTTCTCTTCTTCCTCAACGATCTCCAGGGATGCCTCAGCCCCTACCCCCAGCCCATCCACGAATTTTCTCAGTTCAGCGGCATGATTAGTCTCGAAGTGGATCTCTATTGCCTTTGAAATAGCATTTTCAGATGCGAGAAGTGGTTCAATGTCCAATCCAGTAAGTAGTTTAATTTCCTTGAGGTCAAAGGCTTTTGTGGGGTCCGAAATCGCAATGGTAAGCATGTTATTCACCGTGCGTATCGGCATTATATGAAATCTGCGAATTGTGTTAAGAGGAATCAGTGGAATTACATCTGGATCTATCTCTGTCTGGTCCAGGTTGATCTGTGGTATGCCAAACTGGTCCGAAAGGGCTTCGAGGATGCCTTTCTCCGTGATGAAATTCATTTTTACAATGACTTCACCGAGTTTACCCCCTTCGTTTTTCTGAACC
>Ga0105103_10000366_pt1 | contig 25454 bp, 24 predicted proteins | sample PPLLaktember2015_2_FD_79107 | JGI IMG/M metagenome (GOLD analysis project Ga0105103, IMG submission 79107) | Freshwater sediment microbial communities from Prairie Pothole Lake near Jamestown, North Dakota, USA - PPLs Lake P7 Core (6) Depth... | ecosystem: Environmental > Aquatic > Freshwater >...
CCTCGAGACCGCGTCGATCACGGCCCGCACCGAGTGCGGAGTACCAGTGCCCACGTTGTAAACCGCGGCAGGAGCGCCCGACTCGAGTGCGGCGAGGGCACGGACGAGCGCGTCGGCCAGGTCGCAGACGTGGATGTAGTCGCGCAGGCAGGTGCCATCCGCCGTCGGATAGTCCTCGCCGAACACCTTGAGCGGCGGTCCGCCGATGGCGGCCTGAATGGCGCGCGGAATCAGGTGGATCTCGTGGGCGTGGTCCTCGCCAATCGAGCCATCGGGCTGCGCGCCGGCCGCGTTGAAATAGCGCAAGGCCATCCAGCGGATGCCGTGCGCGCGCTCCACGTGCGGCAGCGCCCGCTCGACGGCCAGCTTGGTTTCGCCATAGGCGTTGATCGGCGCTGTCTCGAGCGTCTCGTCCATCGGCACGCGCGGCGGCTCGCCGTACACCGCGCAGGTGGACGAGAACACGAACTGTTTCACGCCGGCCTGCCGCATCGCGTCGAGCACCGACAAGGTGCCCGCGACATTGTTGTGGTAGTAGCCGAGCGGGTTGCCCACCGAGGCGCCCACATCGAGCCAGGCGGCGAAGTGCATCACCGCGTCGATGCGATGCTCGGTCAGCGCGCGCGTCACCGCGACGGTGTCGTGCATGTCGGCCTCAACGAGCGGCACGGATGACGGGACGGCGGCCGCATGGCCGGCAGACAGATCGTCGAGCACGACCACCGCGTGCCCGGCGTCCCCGAGGGCCCGGACAGCGTGGCTGCCTATGTACCCTGCTCCACCGGAAACCAGAACTCGCGCCACGCCTACCTCCCGATCGAATAGTAGGTGAAGCCCTGCGCCTTCATCTGCTCTTTCTCGTAGATGTTGCGGCCGTCGAACACGACCGGGGTGCGGAGGAGCTTGCGCATCTTGGTGAAGTCGGGCTCCCGGAACTCGTGCCATTCGGTGACAACCACCAGCGCATCGGCGCCCTTCAGCGCGTCATACCCCTTGCTCGAGAAGGTGATCTTCGAACCGAAGATGCCCTTGGCCACTTTCATCGCCTCGGGATCGTAGGCCTGGACCTTGGCGCCCTTGTCGAGCAGCGCCTGGATGATCGGCACGGCCGGCGCTTCGCGCATGTCGTCGGTCTTGGGCTTGAACGCCAGGCCCCAGACCGCGATGGTCTTGCCCTTGAGCTGCCCGCCGAAGTGCGCGTCGATCTTCTTCACCAGCACGCGCTTCTGCAGCTCGTTGACCGCTTCGACCGCCTTCAGGATCTTGAAGTCGTACTTCTTGTCCGAGGAGAAGCGAACCAGCGCCTTGACGTCCTTGGGGAAGCAGCTGCCGCCGTAACCCACGCCGGGGAACAGGAAGGAGGAGCCGATGCGCCGATCGGAGCCGACGGCCTGACGCACATGGTCCACGTCCGCGCCGAAGGCGTCGCACACGTTGGCGATTTCGTTCATGAACGAAATCTTGGTCGCCAGCAGGGCGTTCGAGGCGTACTTGGACAGCTCGGCGCTGGCGCAGTCCATCACCATGATCGGGGCGCCCGTGCGGGTGAACGGCTTGTGCAGCGCGACCATCAGTTCAGCGCCGCGCGGGTCCTCGGCGCCAATGACCACGCGATCCGGCTTCATGAAGTCGTCCACCGCCGCGCCTTGCTTCAGGAACTCGGGGTTGCTCACCACACTGAAGGGGTGGGTGGTTTCGCGGCGGATGATCTCGCGGACGCGCTCGGCAGTGCCCACAGGCACGGTGCTCTTGTTGACGATGACGCGATAGCCATCCATGGCCTTGGCCACATCCCGCGCGACGCCGAGCACGTGCTGCAGATCAGCTGAGCCGTCCTCGCCCTGCGGGGTGCCGACCGCGATGAAAATGATCTGCGACGCCTTGATCGCCTTGGGCAGCTGTGTCGTGAACGTGAGGCGGCCCTCGGTCTTGTTCCGCTTGACGATCTCCTCGAGGCCGGGCTCGAAGATCGGCACGTGGCCGCGCTTGAGCAGTCGAACCTTCGCCTCGTCCTTGTCCACGCAGATGACGTCATTGCCGGACTCTGCAAGGCAGGCACCGACCACAAGCCCCACGTACCCAGTACCGACCACCGCTATTTTCATGCGACTCTCGCCCTTCCCCACTGCGGCGTGCGCCGACGCGCGCGCCAAAGGGACGAGGGTATCACCGCCCAATAAAGGCTGTCAACATACTGAACCAAAAGGACTTGGCGTTTTCGTGCTACGCTCCTCGCCGTGCGCGTTCTCGTCGACTACCGCCCGGCGCTCAAGGAGCGAACCGGTGTGGGCGAGTACGTCCACGAACTGGTACGCGCGCTGCTGCAGGCCCGTGGCGCTGACGAGCTGGCCGTCTTCACGTCCTCGTGGAAGGATCGGCCTTCGCCCGACCTCCCGCTCGACCTGCCGGGCGCCCGGATCGTGGATCGGCGGGTACCCGGCCGTCTGCTGACCCTCGGGTGGAACAGGATGGCGTGGCCGCCCATCGAATGGCTGGCCGGGCGCTACGATGTCGTGCACGCCGCCACCCCTGTGGGCATCCCCAGCCGATCGGCTGCGGTCGTCTTGACCATTCACGATCTCCACTTCCTGAGGCATCCGGAGCGGATGGCGGCCGAGATGCGTCGCGACTTCCCGAACCTGGTCCGTCAGCATGCCCGCCGGGCGCCAGCCATCGTGGTGTCATCGGCCTACACGGCCGCGGACGTCCAGCGCACGCTGGAGGTACCGGTCGACCGTATTCACCTTTGCCCACCCGGTGCCCCCAGTTGGGCGGCTTCGGTCCGTGACAGACGCCGAAACGAGCCGCTCGAGCACATCCTGTTCCTCGGCACGCTCGACCCGCGCAAGAACGTCGGCGTCCTTCTCGCCGCATACCGTGCGCTCCGCACCCACGTCTCCGGCGCCCCGCCGCTGGTGCTGGCCGGGGGCGTGCCACCCAGCGCTGTGCACTGGCAGGACGAGGCTGTCCGGCCGGAACTCGCGGGCCATGTGCATCTCACTGGCTACGTCTCTGAGGCTCGACGGCGGGACCTGTATGCGCGGGCCCACATGCTCGTGCTGCCCTCGCTGGACGAGGGATTCGGCCTTCCGGTGCTCGAGGCGATGGCGTCCGGCGTGCCCGTCGTGGTGTCGTCGGGCGGTTCGCTCCCCGAGGTGGCGGGCGATGCCGCCGCTCCCGTCGATCCCGCCGACATCGACGGCTTTACCTCGGCCATGGCGGCGCTGCTGGAGCCGGAGGTCGCGCGCAAAGCCTCGGCTCGGGGCGTCGCGCGGGCCGCCGCGTTCCGCTGGGACCGCTGCGCCGAGCGCGTGCGGCACGCCTACGCCTCGGCCGTGGGGCGTCGTCCATGAACATCGCGGTGGATGCGCGAGAGCTCTGCGGCAAGCCGACCGGCGTGGGCCGGTATCTCGGCGAGTTGCTGGCCGAGTGGAGTGTCTCGAGCGACGCGCGGCGTCACGAGTGGACGCTCTACGCGCCGAGCATTCCGGCGGTGCCGCCGGCGTTCGTCGAACGGATCCGCGTGCTGCCCGGTACGGGCGGCACGGCGTGGGAGCAGTGGACGCTGGCGCGGGCCCTGGCCGCCGATCGGCCAGACGTGCTCTTCGCGCCCGGCTATTCGGCGCCACTCACGGCCCCCTGCCCCACGGCGGTGGCGATCCACGATGTGTCGTTCGCGGCCCACCCTGAGTGGTTCTCTCCTCGTGAAGGGCTGCGTCGCCGCACGATCACCGCCTGGAGCGCACGTCGGGCTCGCGTCATCCTGACCATCTCCGAGTTCTCGAAGCGTGAAATCGTGGCGCGGCTGGCCCAGCGGCCGGACCGCGTGCGCGTCATCTATCTGGGCACGCGCCAGCCAGCCACGCCCCCCGCCAGCACGCGAGATCCCATCGTGCTGTACGTCGGGTCCATCTTCGCGCGCCGGCACGTCGACCTTCTGGTCGATGCGTTCGCGACCGTCGTTGCCCCTCGCGTTCCCGGGGCGCGACTCGAAATCGTGGGCGAGAACCGGCTGCCCGCCCATGCGCCCCTGATGCATGGCCTGGACCGGGCGCCCGCCGACGTGCGGGCACGCGTGCGCTTCCGTTCGTATGTCGACCAGGCCACGCTCGACGATCTCTATCGGCGTGCCTCCGTCTTCGCCTTCCTGTCGGAATACGAGGGCTTCGGCCTCACCCCGCTGGAGGCGATGGCGCACGGCGCCGCCCCCGTCGTGCTCGACACGCCCGTGGCGCGCGAGATCTATGGCGCGGCCGCCCGGTACGTGGCCCTGGGCGCCGATGCCCGCGACACGCTGGGCCGCACGATCACCGATCTCCTGGTCGTTCCCGGCCAGCGCGCGGCGCTGGTCGCCGAGGCGCCGGCCGTGCTGTCGCGTTACGATTGGACGCGCACGGCCGCCGACACTCTGGCCGCGCTCGAGGACGCCGCTGGTGCCCGATAATTCCCCCACTCTCGCCATCATCATCGTGACCTACAACTCACGCGACGAGATTGGCGACTGCCTGGCCTCGGTGGTCGGGCACACGGCCCCGTACCCGACCCAGGTCATCGTGGTGGACAACCAGTCCACGGACGGCACGCTGGCCGCGATCCGCGAGCACTGGCCCATGGTCCAGGCCATCGAATCAGGAGGCAATCTCGGGTTCGCGCGCGCCAACAACCTGGGCGTGGCCGCCACCACCAGCGAGTACGTGCTGCTGCTGAATCCCGATACCATCGCCCCATCCGGCGCCATCCAGGCCCTGCTGCGCGCACTGGCCAGCCAGCCGGATGCCGCCATCGCCGGGCCGCGGCTGCTGAACGATCGCGACGTCCCGGAGTTGTCGTTCGGTCCACCGATCAGTCCGTGGGGCGAACTGAAACAGAAGACCCTGCTCGCGCTCTACCACCGCCGGGTCCGGGGGGTCGTGAACTACGTGGAGCGGCTCAGCCGCGAGGCCGGCGAGCGCGCCTGGGTGAGTGGCGCGTGCCTGCTGGTCCGACGCGCCGACCTCGAGCGCGTGGGCGGGCTCGACGAGCGGTTCTTCATGTACACCGAGGACGTCGATCTCTGCACGTCCGTGCGCGCCCGCGGACGCAGGGTGATCTTCGTGCCGCAGGCGGAGGTGCGGCATCTCCGCGGGCGATCGGCCGGACGCAATCCGGAGACCGAGCGGCTCCGCCGGCTGAGCCACCTGGCCTTCTACGAGAAGCATCTGCCCCGCTGGGTGGGCCTGCTGCGACTGTACCTTCGAGTGACGGGGAAGGGCGCCCATGCCTGATCGCACCGGACGCCGCCGCGTCGCGATCGATGCGCGCAAGCTGCGCGACTTCGGCATCGGCACCTATATCCGCAACCTGCTGGTGGAGTTGCACAAGCGTGACACCAGCACCGAGTACGTGGTGCTGGCGCGCACGCGCGACCTCGAACGAGTCCGCGCGCTGGCCCCAAACTTCCGGCACGTGGCCGAGGACGCGGAGCCCTACTCGATTGGCGAGCAGGTGCGCATCCCCTGGCGGCTTGCGCGCGAGCACGTGGATCTCGTGCACGAGCCACACTACGTGCTGCCGCCAGTCACGCGCTGCCGGTCGGTGGTGACCATTCACGACTGCATTCACCTGATGTTTCCGCAGTACCTCCCCAACCGCCTCGGCTACTTCTATGCCCGGGGATTGATGTGGACCGCGACGCGGCAGGCCGACCGCATCCTCACCGTCTCCGAGGCGTCGAAGCGAGACATCCTGCGTTTTTTCGACATCCCCGGGCACAAGGTGCAGGTGGTCTACAACGCCATCGACGAGCGGTTCTTCACGCCGCCCGACGAGGCGACCACCGATCGCGTGCGCCAGCGCTATCAACTGGACCATCCGTTCGTGCTCTACGTGGGCAACATCAAGCCCCACAAGAACATCGAGCGGCTGATCGACGCCTTTGGCCGCGCGCGCCGCGATGGTCCGGAGGGCCTCAAGCTGGTGGTGATCGGCGACGAGATTTCCCGGTATCCGTCGCTGCGGCAGATGGTGCACCGCCACAGGCTCGATAAGGTCGTGCGCTTCCTCGGCTTCCAGCCGCAGGAAACCCTGGCGTCGTTCTATCGGCTGGCCGGCGTCTTCGTGTTCCCGTCCCTCTACGAGGGATTCGGGCTGCCGCCGCTCGAAGCCATGGCGTGCGGCACGCCCGTGGTCACCTCCAACGTGTCGTCCCTGCCGGAGATCGCCGGCGATGCCGCGCTGCTGGTGGACCCGTACAACGTGGATGCCATTGCCGACGCCATCCGGCAGGCGCTCGGCGATCCGGCGCTCCGCACCCGGCTGATCGCCCGCGGCCAGGCGCGGGCGCGGCAGTTCTCGTGGGCCGACTCGGTGGGCCAGATTCACGCCGTCTATCAGGAGGTCCTCGACCGGTGCGCACCGCGCTCATCCACGACTGGCTGACCGGGATGCGCGGCGGCGAGAAGGTGCTCGACGCGCTGTGCGACGTGTTCCCCGCCGCCGACCTGTTCACCATGGTCCACGTGCCCGGCAGCACCTCCGCCGCCATCGAGCGGCGGCGAATCACGCGGTCGCCTCTCCAGTGGCTGCCGGCGGCCGGGCGGCTGTACCGGCAGTACCTCCCGCTGTTTCCCTTTGCGATCGAACAGTTCGACCTCGATGGTTACGACCTCGTCGTCAGCACCAGCCACTGCGCCGCCAAGTCGGTCGTGGTGCCCGGGCGCGCGCGCCACCTCTGCTACTGCCTGACCCCGATGCGGTACGCGTGGGACCAGTTCGACGCCTACTTCGGTCCGGAGCGCGTGGGTGCCCGCCAGAGCGCGGCCCTGCGCCCCGTGCTCGCCTGGCTGGCCCGCTGGGACCGCGCCACCGCGCATCGCGTGCACCGCTATCTGGCTATTTCTCAATATGTTGCACGGAGGATCGCGCTGTACTATAATCGTCAGTCGACCATCGTGTATCCGCCGGTCGACACCGAATTCTTCACACCCGCACGGGTTCCCGTCAGTCCCCGATTTCTGATCGTGTCGGCGCTCGTACCGTATAAACGCGTAGACCTCGCCATGATGGCCGCCCGCCGCGCCGGCGTGGCGCTGACCGTCGTCGGCGACGGACCCGAGCGCGCGGCGCTCGAAGCGCTGGCCGGCGGCCCGGTCGAGCTCGTGGGCCGGAAGTCGGACAGCGAGATTCGTGATCTGTACCGCACCTCGATGGCCACCGTGCTGCCAGGCGAAGAAGACTTCGGGATCGTGCCCGTGGAGGCTCAGGCCTGCGGTCGACCCGTTGTCGCCCTCGCCCGCGCCGGCGCCCTGGACACGGTGATTCCGGGCGTGACCGGCGTGCTGGTGGACGACCTCTCGGTGGAGGCGTTGGCCGATGGCTTCCGGGCGACACTCCACCACAAGTGGGACAGCTCCGTCATCCGGGCCCACGCCGAGCGGTTCTCGCGCCAGACCTTCATGGACGGTATCGCCCAGGCGGCCGATGAGCTGATGGCCGCGCCCCCCAATCAGTCATGGTGAGGCGGCACAACCGGCTGCTCGTCGCCTTCCACGTCGCCACCGACGCCGTGCTCGGCATGGTGGCGTTCCTGCTCGCCTACGTGATCCGGTTCGACTCGGGGCTCATTCCCGTGACGCGCGGGCTGCCCCCGCTCGAGCAGTACCTCAACGTCCTCCCCTTCATCGCCGTGATTGTTCCGGCGGGGTTCCATCTGCAGGGACTCTACCGCCTGCGTCGCGGACGCTCGCGCATCGACGACTTCTTCAACGTGCTCGTCGGCAGCATCTTCGCCGTCGTGCTCGGCGTCGTCGGCACTCTCTACTTCCAGGCCTACTACGTTCCGGACGAACTGAAGAATCGCGGCGTCTACGAGGTCTCGCAGCTCGTCTGGGGCCTGTTCCTCGTCTGCAACATCGCGCTCGGCTACCTCTCGCGCAAGTTCATCCGCGAGGCGCTGGAGCGCCGGTGGATTGCGGGGGTCGGGCTGCGCCGCGTGCTGATTGCCGGCACCGGCGATCTCGGGCGCATGGTCGCCGACAAGATTCTCGAACACCGGGAACTGGGCTACCAGATCGTCGGTTTCGTCGACGATCGCGCCGGCGGCGATCATCTGGGCTACCGCGGACTGCCGCTCCTCGGCGCGCTCGCCGAGGCCGCCGACATCGCCACCCGCGAGAAGGTCGACCACCTCTACGTCGCGCTGCCGCTCGAGGAACACCTGAAGCTGCTCGACCTGGTCGAGTCGACCAGCCGCGAAGGCGTCGATGTGAAGGTGGTGCCCGACCTGCTCCAATTCATCGCGCTCCGCGCGCGGCTCGAGGATCTGGACGGCGTCCCGGTCATCAACCTCAACGACATCCCGCTGCAGGGGCTCAACGCCTTCATCAAGCGGGTGCTGGACATCGCGGTCTCGGCCTTCGCGCTGAGCGTGATGATGGTGCCCGGGCTGATCATCGCCTGGCTGATCAAGCGCGGCTCGCCCGGCCCGGTCTTCTACCATCAGGAGCGCATGGGTCTCGACGGCAAGCAGTTCGCCGTCTACAAGTTCAGGACCATGCCGCTCGATGCCGAGGACCGCACCGGGCCGGTGTGGGCCGACGAGGACGATGCGCGCGCCACGCCCGTCGGTTCGTGGCTGCGCCGCCACGACCTCGACGAGTGGCCACAGTTCTGGAACGTCCTCAAGGGCGAGATGTCGATCGTCGGACCGCGGCCCGAGCGGCCGTTCTTCGTCGAGCAGTTCAAGCACCGCATCCCGCAGTACATGCTGCGCCACAAGGTGAAGGCCGGCATCACCGGCTGGGCGCAGGTGAACGGCTGGCGCGGCAACACCTCGCTCGAGAAGCGGATCGAGTACGACCTCTATTACATCGAGAACTGGTCGGTGTCCCTCGATCTGAAGATCATGTGGATGACGCTGGTGCGGGCGCTCATCCCTCACCGTCATCTCGCCACCTGAACGGAGTCCATCATTGAGAGTCGTCATCACCGGCGCCGCCGGCTTCATCGGATCCCATCTCTCTGAAGCGCTCCTCGACCAGGGCGCCTTCGTGATCGGCATCGACAACCTGCTGACCGGCGATCTGGCCAACATCGCGCACCTCCGCGACCGGAACTTCCAGTTCATCCGGCACGACGTCACCACCTATATCGACGTCGATGGTCCGGTCGACTTCGTCCTGCACTGGGCCAGCCCGGCGAGCCCGATCGATTATCTCGAGCTGCCGATCCAGACGCTGAAGGTCGGTGCGCTCGGCACGCACAAGGCGCTGGGCCTGGCCAAGGCCAAGGGCGCGACGTTTCTGCTCGCCTCCACCTCCGAGGTCTACGGCGACCCGCTCGAGCATCCGCAGAAGGAATCGTACTGGGGCAACGTGAACCCGATCGGGCCGCGCGGGGTCTACGACGAGGCCAAGCGCTTCGCCGAGGCCATGACCGTGGCCTATCGACGCTTCCACGGCGTGAACACCAAGATCGTCCGCATCTTCAACACCTACGGCCCCCGCATGCGGGTGAACGACGGCCGCTCGGTGCCCGCCTTCATGTCGCAGGCGCTTCGCAACCAGGACGTGACCGTGTTCGGCGACGGCACCCAGACCCGCAGCTTCTGCTACGTGAGCGATCTGGTGGAAGGCATCATCAAACTGATGCACGCGCCGGTGAACGATCCCGTGAACATCGGCAACCCGCAGGAACTGACGATCGAACAGATTGCGCGCCGGATCATCGAGATGACCGGCTCAACGAGCAAGATCATCTACCTTCCTCTGCCCGAGGACGATCCGAAGGTCCGCAAGCCCGATATCACGCGAGCCCGCACGCTGCTGGGATGGGAGCCGAAGGTTTCGCTCGAGGAAGGCCTGAGCAAGACCATCGACTACTTCCGCCAGAAGGTGACGTAGGAGGCTGGGGCCGACGTCAGCGCAGGCTGCGTCCGATGCGCCAGACGTAGTCGACGCCCGAGGCGATGGTGATGGCGAGCGAGGTCCAGATGAACACGTCCACCACCGGCGAGGCAACGCCAAGCCAGTTGTAGAACATCACCACCACACAGGTGAGGATGAACCACGCGGTCGCCGCCTTGCCGAGCGGTGACGGACGAAACGTCCGCGGTCCCGAGGCGAGATTGACGACGGCCACGGTCAGGACGATGCCGACGTCGCGGCTGATGACGATGACGGTGAGCCAGATCGGGATCCGGTTCACCAGCCCGATGTTCGGCAGGGTGAGCACGATGAACGTGGTCACCAGCAGCAGCTTGTCGGCCACCGGGTCGAGCCACGCCCCCAGCTCGCTCTTCTGACCGGGCATCCGCGCGATGAGGCCGTCGAGCGCATCGGTGACGCCGGCGACGATGAACACCACCAGCGCCCACCCGAAACGGCCGTAGACCACCAGCAGCACGAAGGCCGGGATCAACAGCATCCGCAGCAGCGTCAGCTGGTTCGCAATCGTGAACACCGGCCCGGCCGTCATCGCGCCAACGCTTCGAGACGGCTGATCACGTCCACCGCCTCCGGCCCCTTCACTGGATCCAGCAGCCGGAACGCGCCCCCCTCCAGCGGCATCACGCCCGAGGCGACGGCGACCGAGACCGCCGGATAGCTGAGGTGTGTGGGCGCGACATCGGAGACCGTGACCCGTGCGTTCCGCCACTTCGCCGCCGCCGCGGGCCTGAGCGCCTCGATCAGGCTGAGCACCCGGGACACCGTGCGCGCCAGGTCGCCACGGCGCACCACCGTATTCGGCTGGAACTGGTAGTTCGGCAGCGTATCCATGATGGAGGCCCTGACCACGGCCGTGATCCAGTTCTGCGCCCAATGTCCGCGCACATCGGTAATCACCACCTGCCGCTCAGCGGCACGCGCGACCAGGGTTTGCAGCCGGACACCCAGCAGCGCGGCGAGATCGCCGCGCGTGACCTGCGCGACCCCGGGAATGGCCCGATACGGCGCCGGCAGCTTGAGCACCGCCACGCGGTCGCGGGCCCGCGCCATCGTGGCGGCCGGCACCGCCGAGGGGTCGATCCCGGCCGCCTTCTCGTAGGCGGCGAGCGCCGCCACCGGATCGTCCTGTTCGTCGAGGATCTCGGCGAGCGAGGCCAGTGCTCGCGCGTCACTGGGGTCGAGCTCGGCGGCCTTCCGCAGATGGTCGGCGGCGGCCGATGCCTGGCCGGCACGCCGTTCCACCGCCGCCAGGTCGCGATAGAGAAACGCCGAATCGGGAGACGCGGCAATCGCCTGCGCGTACGCCGCACGCGCGTCGTCGAAGCGACCTGCATCGCTCGCGCCCTTGGCCCGCGCCACCAGCTCCTGCGTGGCCCGGAAACGCAACACGTCGACGCGCCCCTGGAGGTCGACGAGCGAGGGGTCGGCCTTGAGGGCGGCCTCGAAACTGGAGAGCGCCTCCCCTTCCCGCTTCAGGTCCATCAACGCGTAGCCGCGCCCCACCAACGCCGACGCGTATGTCGCGTCGCGCGACAGCGCGCGATCGAAGATCGGCAACGCATCTCCCGCGTCCCCCCGAGCCAGCTCGAGGTAGCCCAGGGCGGTCTCCGCGCTCACGTTCTGAGGCGAGGTTTTCAAGGCGCGGGTCAGCTCACGCTCCGCGTTGCGGAGATCGCCCGCCTGCATGAACTGCCATCCGCGTTCCACTCCGGCCACGAGTGCCTGGGCCGAACCTGGCGCGGATGCCGGAAAGACGAAGTCGGGATGCTTCGGGGCGGTGACGACCGGCGTCACAGTCCTGGCGGCACAGCCGGCGACGACCATCAGCCCGACGAGCGCCAGCAGGAGAGACAGCCCGCGCCTAGACATGGCGCGCACCCCGCGCAGGTCTGGCCATCGTGACGCCAGTCGCCTGGCCCACAAGGCGTCGCGGCAGATCGGCCTCGAGTTCCACGCGATCTCCACTGGAGGTCTGGCTGTGCACGCGACCATGGCGGTAGATCCAGCCGAGCCGCTCGACCTGCTCGGGATCGCTGAGGTCAAGCTTCACGGTGATGCGCTGCTGATCGAGCGCGAGGCGCGCGGCCACGGCGCCGAGAAGTTCCGCACAGCCTTCGCCCGTGCTGGCCGAGATCTGCATCGACGAGGGGTCGGCCTCACGCAGCCGGCGGCGCTCGTCCGGCGACAGGCGGTCGACCTTGTTGTAGACCTCCACCCGGGGCACGGTCGTGGCGCCCACTTCCTCGAGCACCCGGTTGACGGCAGCGGCGTGGCGTTCGTGTTCCGGGCTCGAGGCGTCGATCACGTGGAGCACGAGGTCGGCGTCCGCCGTCTCTTCCAGCGTGGCCCGGAACGCCGCGACCAGGGTGTGCGGCAGGCGATCGATGAAGCCGACGGTGTCGCTCAGCAGCAGCGGACGCCGGTCGGGCAGCATCACCTGACGGACCAGCGGATCGAGCGTCACGAACAACGCATCGGAGGCCTCCGCGTTGGCTTTCGACAGGCGGTTGAACAACGTGGTCTTCCCCGCATTGGTGTAACCCACCAGGGCTACGGTCGGGATGTCTTCCTTGTGACGGCGATCGCGCAGCTGCGACCGGCGGCGGCGGACCACGTTGATGTCTTCCTCGAGGCCATGGATGCGCTCGCGGATGCGGCGGCGGTCGGCTTCGAGCTTGGTTTCACCGGGGCCCCTGGTGCCGATGCCCCCGCCCAGCCGCGACAGCTCGGCGCCCATGCCGACGAGCCGCGGCAACAGGTACTTCAGTTGCGCCAACTCGACCTGCAGTTTGCCTTCCCTCGTGCGCGCGCGCCTGGCGAAGATGTCGAGGATCAGCTGCGTGCGGTCGACGACCTTGCGTGAGAGCCGCTTGCCCAGCTCGCGCAACTGCGCGGGCGACAGCTCGTTGTCGAAGACGATGACATCGACGTCCGCTTCGTCAGCGGCCTGCGCCAGCATCGCCACCTTGCCGCTGCCGAGGAAGGTGGCGGGATCGGGCTTCGGCTTCTCCTGGAGCACGCGCAGGACCACCTGCGCGCCAGCCGCCTCGGCCAGACCTTCCAGTTCCTCCATCGAACGTTCGGCATCGACACGACGGGTGGTGCCCGTCATCAGCCCCACGAGCGCTGCGCGCTCAACGAGCGTCGATCGTTGCTTCATGCCGGTCTGATTGTACAGGATGGTCCGAGGGCGGTTCCGCGAGGGTCAGGTGGCGGACGCGTCAGAGGCGGGCCGCGGCGCCGGACGGCTGAGCCCAGGCGTCATCCACACCCACACCACCCCGGCCAGCAGCACCAGCAGGACGATGTCGGCCTCGAACACCACCCGAAGCCCGGGCCCGCTGATGAACCCCGCGACGATGGGGCTCACCGCCAGCCCGATGAGCGAGGCCGTCGTCATCACACCGAAGCCGGTGGCGTGCGCATCCGGCGGCAGCAACGCCCCGCCCGACGTGTACGCAGCGGTCATGCCGACGCCGATCGCGGCACCGGACACCGCCAACGCCACGGCAAACGACGGCACCGACGGCACCGCGACGAGCAGCGCCAGCCCCGCAGCCGTCAACGCCGACGACGCCGCGATCAGGACGCGCGGCGACCCGCGCTGCAACATGGGCCCGGCCACGTGGTGCCCGATGGCGGCGAACAGCGCGGCGATCGAGAACAGGATGCCCGAGACGAAGGCGACCTGCGATTCGGGCAGCCCCAGCGCCTCGACGTAGAGCGGCAGAATCGGCCCGAAGCTGCGGTCGACCAGCTGCAGGCAGAGGATGACCGTGAAGACCATCAGGAAGCCTGGCGTGCGCACCAGCTCGGTGAGGACGTCGCGCATGCCTCGGCCCGCGGTTCGTGCCTGCCGGGTGCGGGGCTCCTGGTACATCACGGCGATCAGGACCACCGACACCAGGTAGAAGGCCGAGGCGATGAGGAACGTCCAGCGCAGCCCCACCACCGGCGCCAGCAGGCCACCGATCACCGGCCCGATGGCGGGACCGAGCCGCTGCGCGATCTGGACGGTGCCGATCGCCTGCGCCATCCGCTCGCGCGGCACCGACTCGGCGGCCATCGACACCGTGAGGGCGCCGTAGCCCGCGAACACGCCCAGCAGCGCGCGCAGCGCGAACAGCTGCCACGGCGCGGTGACGAACGCCATCGCGCCCTTGGTCAGCACGAATGCGGTGAGCGAGCGGATGACCAGGAGCTTGCTGCCGTAGCGATCGCCGACGCGGCCCCAGAGCGGCGCGCTGAACGCCGTGACCGCGGGCGTGGCGCCGAGCGTCAGCCCGGTCCACAGCGCGATGTCGGCGACATCCGTCACGCCGAGCTCACGGATGTAGAGCGGGAGGAACGGCATCACGATGGTGAAGCCGGCAAAGCCGATCCCGTTTGCCGCGGCGGCCGTGTAGACGTTGCGGCGGGAGTTGAACGGGAGGGACGACACGGGGGACCTGGAAAAAGGCAAAAGGCAAAAGGCAGAGGGCAGAGGGCAGAAGGCAGAAGGCAGGAATTCCTTTTCCCTTTAGCCTTCTGCCTCTTGCCTTGCCCTTAGAACCGGATCTTCACCGAGGGCCCCGGGTACACCTGGATGCTGTCGATGAAACGGATGCGGTGCGGGTCGGTCTGCATGACCAGCGAGCTGGTCCGGATGCCGTCGCCGAAGAACCGCACGCCCTTCATCAACGTGCCATCGGTGACGCCGGTGGCCGCGAAGATGAGGTGCTTGCCGGGCGCCAGGTCAGCGGAGCGGTAGATCTTCTTCACGTCCTTGATGCCCATCGCACGGCAGCGCTCTTCGTCCTCGGGCTTGTTCACCACGAGACGCGCGAAGATCTCGCCGTTCAGGCAACGCATCGCCGCGGCCGTCAGCACGCCCTCGGGAGCGCCGCCCACCCCCATCACCGCGTGCACGCCGCTGCCGGCGACGGCGGCGGCAATGGCGGCCGACAGGTCGCCATCGCCAATCAGGCGGATGCGGGCGCCAGTGGCACGGATATCGGCGATGAGCTTCTCGTGGCGCGGACGGTCGAGCACGACCACCGCCAGTTCGTCCACCTGCCGCCCGAGGCTGCGCGCGATCGCGCGCAGGTTCTCGCGCACGGGCGCGTCGAGGTCGACCACGTGCTTGGAGCTCGGCCCGACGACCAGCTTGTCCATGTAGATGTCGGGGGCGTGCAGCAGGCCGCCCTTCTCGGCCGCCGCCAGCACCGCGATCGCGTCGGCCGCGCCGGTGGCGCACAGGTTGGTGCCCTCGAGCGGATCGACGGCGATGTCGATGCCGTCGAACGTCCGCCCCTTGATGTCCGGATTCAGCGCCAGGCCGACCTTCTCGCCGATGAAGAGCATCGGCGCCTCGTCGCGTTCACCTTCGCCGATCACGATCGTGCCGTCGATGGGCACGGTGTCCATCTCGTGGCGCATCGCCTCGACGGCCGCCTGATCCGACAGGTGGCGATCGCCCTGGCCCATCGTGTGTGCGCAGGCGATGGCCGCCTGCTCCACGACCCGGAGGAACTCGAGGGAGAGATCCGATTCCATCTGCCCGTTGGGCTTGCTTCCTGTCTGCATGATCAAGTGTCCGATCTTCGGCCGCTCGCAACGGCGGCCGGTCCTGACGTAAGCCGAGCGCGTCGTCGGCCTGCACCAGCGAGTGGATTGCGCGGGTGCCTTCGTCGATGACCGCGGCCTCGCGGTCGCGGTCGAAGCGCCCGACGGAAGAGAAAACATCGATCACCGTCGTTCCTCTGGCGGCCCAGGGACGAAGGCAAACGATTAATCGTAACAAACTTGGCGGCCCGCCGTCAGAGGCGAACGGGCGGGCGAGCTGACCCGGGCTACGGCGAAGGCCGCCGCGTGACGACCACCGGAGCGCCGCGCGCCAGGGCCAGCCGCTCGGCGGCACTCGCCGACTTGACGGCGATCTCCAGATGGTCGGTGCTGCCAAAGAGCGCGCACGGCTCGGACCCGGTCGCCTCGTCATAAGTCGTGACAATGCGGGCAATTTCGTGAGGCCCGGCGAGTACGGTCGTCGGGCCGCCCTGGGCGACCTTGTCCACGTCACGGCGCTCGATGTTGGTGAGGCAGTTGCCGAACCGGTCGATGTGGAGCACGACGCCCGACACCGAGTCCGCGGTCGTGGCCACGTCGGGCAGGTCCAGACGCCGATAGTCGGCCACGCCCCGTCCCAGTGACGCCAGCGTCAGCCCTTTGGCGAGCCATCCGGCGGCCGGGGCGAACCGATCGCGGCCCTCGAACGTGCGGCTGATGGTCGGCCGCGCGTACTTGCGCTCGGTGAGCTCCACCACCTTCCGCGGCGGTGTCTCCTTGAAGACGGCAGATAGCACGCCGTTATCCGGTGCGACGAACCGGTAGTCGCCGGCCTCGGCGGCAATGCCACGCCGCGGCGATCCGACGCCCGGATCGACGACCACCAGGAACACCGTGCCGGACGGAAAGTACTTGTAGCAGGCGGCGAGCTGGAGCGCCCCCGCCATCACGTCGTGGGCGGGCAGATCGTGCGCGATGTCGACCAGCGTGACATCGGGGCAGACACCGAGCACGACAGCCTTCATCGTACCGGCGTAGTGGTCCGCGGTGCCGAAGTCGCTGAGGAGGGCGACGACCGGGCGGGCCATGAGGCGCCGCCTAGACCGGGTTCTTCCGGAACAGCATCTCGCGCACGTTGCTTTTCATCAGGAACGAATCGGAGACCCGAAGTCCCTTGAACATGCGGATGATGTCGCCAGTGAGGAGCGCCCGTTGACGGGCGCGACTGGCCGGGTAGGTGCGGTATTTCAGGTGCAGCGGATCGACCACCACATACTTCGTGTACACGGACTCGCGTGATTCCGTCGTGCTGAAGAAGCCGAGCAAGGCGCCTTCGGGCTTCAGCAGCGACGTCAGCACGGTCGCCAGCACCTGCGCGGAGGCCTTGTCCAGATAGTCGAACAGGTCCCAGGCGAGGATGCCATCGACCGAGCCGGCCGGCTGGGTGAAGCGCTGGCCGAGAAATGCCGGCAGCTGGTCGCTGTTGCCCTTCTTCAGGTGCGCCTCGATATCGGCGGCAAGGTCTTCGACGCGAATGCGGCAGCCGAGCTGCTCGCCAAAGAAGTTCACGTTGGATCCGACCACCGGCCCGAGGTCGAGCAGCGCCGGTTTCTCGCGCGTCTGCAACGACGCCAGAAACTTCGGCAGCGACTTGGTCGGGTGGCTGACGTCGTCCGTCGTGGCGGACGGGGTGACCGCCGCCGGCGCGGTATCAGCCGCGCGGCGGTTCCCGAGGAAGCCAAACAGATCCGTCAGAGTGCGAGCGGAGTCGGCCATCGTCCTGCCGGATGGCGCTGGTTAGGCGCCCACCTTCTGGCCCTGGGCGGGCGTGGGTGCCGGGGGCGCGGCGGCCTTGCCGGCCGGCGCCGGCGCCGGAGCCGCAGCGGCCTTGGTGCCGGCGCGCTGCATATCCACGCTGCCGCGGAAATGCGCACCCTCGGCAATCGCCACACGAGGCGACGTGATATCGCCGTCCACCGAGCCATTGTCGCGGATGTCCACCTTCTCGGACGCCGTGACGTTGCCGATCACGACGCCGAGGACGATCACCGCCTTGGCGAACACCTCCGCGTTGATCTTCCCGTTCGGTCCGATGGTGAGGATGTTTTCCTTGAGCTCGATCTTGCCTTCGACATTGCCTTCGATGGTCAGATCTTCGCTTCCGCTCAGCTCGCCTTTGATGAAGACGGACTTGCCAATATTCACGTTCTCCCCCTGAAGTTGTTGAGTGCGCCGCTCACTCGCTGCCGGGGGCATCGAGGCTGCTGGTGCCGCCGGCACCGCGGGCGCGGGTACCGATGGCGTGGCCGGTTTGACCGACTCGTCACGCTTCCACATCGTTAGAAACCTCCCCCTCTCCTGGATTGGGACATGAGGGTGTCGATTAACACAAAAAAGACCCGGGGAAGATGGGGCTTCGGGCTAGAAGTCTCGACAGTATGGAGCCTGTGCCGATCGTTGTCTAGTGCCTTTATTGCTGAGAAATCTCGGGAACTGCTACGATCGCATGACCAGCCATGCGCATCTATCTGGACCATAACGCGACGACCCCGCCGGCTGCCGCCGTCGTGGACCAGATCACCCGCGTCACCAGGGACGTCTGGGGCAACGCCTCCAGTGTCCACCACTTTGGCCAGCAGGCCAAGGCGGTCGTCGACGATGCCCGCGCCCAGGTGGCAGACCTGATCGGCGCGGACGCCGCCGAGGTGGTGTTCACCGGCGGTGGGACGGAAAGTGACAACGCGGCCATTCGCGGCGCCGCCGAGGCGCTCGAGCCGGGCGGTCGCCGGCACCTGGTCACGACCGCCATCGAGCACGAAGCCGTCCTCAACACGATGCGCGCGCTCGCCAGGCGCGGCTGGCGCGTCACCTTCGTCCCGGTCGAACGGTCCGGCATCGTCTCGGTCGAGGCGGTGATGGCCGCGCTGACCGACGACACAGCACTGGTGTCGGTGATGCACGCCAACAACGAGATCGGCACCGTGCAGCCCATCGCGGCCATTGCCGAGGCCGCGCACGCGCGTGGCGCCCTCGTGCACACCGATGCGGTGCAGACCGCGGGGAAGATGCCGCTGGATGTGCGGACGCTCGGCGTCGATCTGCTGTCGTTGTCCGCGCACAAGTTCTACGGCCCGAAGGGGACCGGCGCCCTCTGGATTCGCCGCGGCGTGCGGCTCGTGCCGTTCATGACGGGCGGCCGACAGGAGCGCAGCCGTCGCGCCGGCACCGAGAACGTCGCCGGCATCGCCGGCCTTGGCGTGGCCGCGGCGCTGGCACGGCAGAAGATGGCGACGGCGGCGCCCCGGCTCGAGGCGCTGCGCGATCGGCTGGAGCGCGGGATCCTCGCCGCGGTTCCGGGCACGGAGCGCAACGGCGCGGCCGGCCCGCGCGTCCCGAACACGACCAACATCAGCGTCGATCGCGTGGAAGCCGAGTCGCTCCTCATCGGGCTCGATCTCGAAGGCGTGGCGGTGTCGTCCGGGTCGGCGTGCTCATCCGGCACGCTCGAGCCCTCGCACGTGCTGAAGGCGATGGGACTCCCCCACGCCCGCACGCTCGGCTCGATCCGGTTCAGTCTCGGCGAATCGAACACGGAAGCCGAGATCGATCGCGTCATCGCGGTGCTGCCGGCGCTGGTCTAGAAGCTGCGGAACCTTACCGCCACACTGCGCCGATGAGCATGCGTATTGTCGTGGCCATGTCGGGCGGCGTCGATTCGTCCGTCGCCGCGGCCCTGCTCGCCGAGCAGGGTCACGACGTCATTGGTGTGTCCATGCAGCTGTACGACAACTCCGGCGGCACGACCGAGGGCGGGCGTTCCTACGGTACGTGCTGCACCATCGACGACCTGCACGACGCTCGCCGCGTGGCGGCGGCGATCGACATTCCTCACTACATCCTGAACTTCGAGTCGCAGTTCAACGACACGGTGGTGTCGAACTTCGTGCGGGAGTACGTCGCCGGCCGCACGCCGATTCCGTGCGCGCACTGCAACAGCGACCTGAAGTTCGCCGCGCTGCTCGATCGCGCGGTGGGGCTGGGGGCGAGCGCGCTCGCCACCGGCCACTACGCCCGGATCGCGCGTGATGAGGATGGGCGCTTTCACCTGCTGCGGGGGCTCGACCACGGCAAGGATCAGTCGTACTTCCTGTTCTCCCTGACGCAGGCGCAGATGGCGCAGGCGCTCTTCCCTATCGGCCACCTCGACAAGCCGACGGTGCGCGAGCATGCGCGGCGGCTCGGCCTGCGCGTCGCGGAGAAGCCCGACAGCCAGGAGATCTGCTTCGTGCCGGACCACGACTACGCGGCATTCGTGGAGCGCGAGGCGCCGGAGCTGACGCGTGCCGGCGCTATTGTCGCCGCCGACGGCCGCGTGGTGGGGACGCACGAGGGCGTGCACCGGTTCACGATTGGGCAGCGCAAGGGCCTGCGCCTCTCGTCGTCCGATCCGCTCTATGTGCTGGCAATCGACGCTGCATCCGCGCGCGTCACCGTGGGGCCGAAGGACGCGCTCGGGCGCGAGACGCTGACGGCCGCACTGGTCAACTGGACTTCCGGTGAGGCGCCGCTCGACTGGGCGCCGGTGGCCGCGCAGATCCGGCACCGCCACACGGCCGCGCCCGGACGCGTGCGCGCGCTCGACGGCCAGCGCGCCGAGTTCGTCTTCGATGAACCACAGAGCGCCGTGACGCCAGGTCAGGCCGTGGTGTTCTACGCCGATGAGGAAGTGCTGGGCGGAGGGTGGATTGAGTGAAGTCTGTTAGTTCAAAGTTCAAGAGTTCAAGAGTTCAAAGTTGGAGCGCACACCGTCAAGCGTGCACCTTGAACTTTGAACTCTTGAACTCTTGAACTCTTGAACTTTGAACTTTGAACTCTCTTCCTCAGTGTCCCGTGCCCGACAAGTAGCGCTCCGCGTCGATCGCGGCCATGCAGCCCGAACCGGCGGCGGTCACCGCCTGCCGGTAGACGTGATCCTGCACGTCGCCGGCGGCGAACACGCCGGGCACGCTGGTGCGCGAGCCGTCGCGGGTCTTGATGTAGCCGTTGTCTTCGAGCTCGATCTGCCCCTTGAACAGACCGGTGTTCGGCGTGTGGCCGATCGCGATGAAGACGCCGTCCACGGGCAACTCGCTCGTGGAGCCGGTCTGGTTGTTCTTCAGCACCAGTCCGGTGACTTCGCCCTTCGCGAGGTCCTTGATGTCGGTGACCTCGGTGTTCCAGACGAACGTGACGTTGGCGATTGACATCGCCTTGTCCTGCATCACCTTTGAAGCACGAAGCGAATCGCGCCGGTGAATGACCGTGACGTGCGAGGCGAGCTTGGCCAGGTAGATCGCTTCCTCGAGCGCTGTATCGCCGCCGCCGACGACCGCCACACGGCGGCCCTTGAAGAAGAACCCGTCGCAGGTGGCGCAGGTCGAGACACCGCGGCCCGACAGCTGTTTGTCGACACCGAGGTCGAGCCACTTGGCCGACGCGCCGGTGGCGAGGATGAGCGCCTGCGCCGTGTAGGTCTTGCCCGACACCGTCAGCGTGAACGGACGCGATGACACGTCCACGGACGACACGTCGCCCTGCACGATCTCGGCCCCGAACCGCAGCGCCTGCGCGCGCAATTCGGCCATCAGGTCGGGTCCCATGATGCCGTCGCGGAACCCGGGCCAGTTCTCGACCATGGTCGTCAGCATGAGCTGTCCGCCGGCTTCGACGCCTTCGATGACCAGCGGGGAGAGATTGGCGCGCGCCGCGTAGAGCGCCGCCGTGAGTCCGGCCGGGCCGGACCCGATGACGATGACCTGCCGCTCCTGATTCATGAGGCGGCGATCACAGGTGTTTGTCGATCATGCGAACCAGGTCGGACTTGTCGGCCATGCCGACAATCGTTTCCTTGAGGTCGCCGTCTTTGAACAGCAGCAGCGTGGGAATACCGCGGATCATGAAATTCGGCGGTGTCACCGGATTCTCGTCGACGTTCATCTTGGCGACCGTGAGGCGGCCGCTGTAATCCTCGGCCAGCTGATCCACCGTCGGCGCCAGGCGCCGGCACGGCGCGCACCACTCGGCCCAGAAATCCACCAGCACCAGCCCCGACTTCACCGACTCGCCGAAATCGCCGTCCGTAACCGTTTTCACCTTGTCTGAAGCCATACCGTCCTCTGCCAAATTAGATGCCGGGGCCTGTCGGCCGGGTGTCCCGCCGTCTGGCCATCACTCTTTTATACACCTTGACGTACTCGGCCGCTGAACGGTCCCACGAGAAGTCCTTCCGCATGCCATTCTTCTGCAGGCGCGTCCATGCCTTCGGATTGCCGCGATAGAGCGCCAGCGCGGCACTCAGCGTCTCGCGGAGCGCGTCGGGCGAGTACTCCGAGAACAGGAACCCCGTGCCTTGACCGTTGTGCGGGTTGAAGGGGCGCACCGTGTCGACGAGTCCACCGACGGCGCGCACGACCGGCACCGTGCCATAGCGCAGGCTGTACATCTGGTTCAGGCCGCAGGGTTCGAAGCGGGACGGCATCAGGAACAGATCCGCACCGCCCTCGATGAGGTGGGCGCGACGTTCGTCGAAACCCACGTGCGCGGCGATGCGATCGGGACGCCACGCCGACAGCCCGTTCCACATGTCCTGGTAGCGGGTGTCGCCGGTGCCCAGCACGACGAACGAGGCATCGAGGAAAGGCAGCTCAGCGGCGAGCGCGGCCACCAGATCGAGCCCCTTCTGATCCACCATGCGCGACACCATCCCCACCACCGGCTGGGCCATCGTCCGATCGGTCAGCGGCAGGCCGTAGACTTCGAGCAACGCGCGTTTCGCGAGGCTCTTGCCGGCGAGATCGCTGACGTCGAACGGCACGGGCAGGAACGGGTCGCGGCGGGGATCCCACTCGTCCGTGTCGATGCCGTTGAGGATACCCGTCAGGTGCGCGGCCCGCGCCCGCATCACGCCGTCGAAGCCATTCCCGTACTCGGGCCGTTGAATCTCGGCGGCGTAGGTCGGGCTGACGGTGGTCACGTGGTCCGCGAAGTTCACGCCGGCCTTGAGCAGGCTGAGCCGGTCGTAGAACTCGAAGCCGGCCACCGTGAAATCCTGCCAGCCCAGCCCCAGCCGCGGCACCCAGGCTTTGTCGACGATGCCCTGGTAGGCGAGGTTGTGGATGGTGAAGACCGTGGCGGGATGCCCCGGGTCGCGGAGGTAGACCGGAACCAGGCCGGCCTGCCAGTCGTGTGCGTGCACGATGTCCATCGGCAGCGGCTGCCGGCCGAGCCAGTCGACGGATGCGGCGGCGAGCAATCCGAAGCGCAGGGCGTTGTCGGTATAGTCAATCCCCTGCTCGTTGTAGATGCCGGGGCGGTCGTAGAGCGGGGGGCAGTCGAGGAAGAGTACCCGCGCGCCGGGCCCCAGCGCCCGCTCACTGAAGTCCACATCGAGCCAGGTGCCCGCCACGTGCAGCCGGGCGCTATCCACGAGGGTGCCGGCCTCGATGCCCCGATACCGGGGCGTGATCAGGGTCACGTCGTGGCCCAGACGGCCGAGCGCCTTAGGCAGGGCCGCGGTGACGTCGGCCAGGCCACCCGTCTTCGAGAACGGGTAGGCCTCGGAGGCGACCATCAGGATGCGGAGCTGCTTGGGCGCCCGAGGCGGCATGTCTTTCAGCTTACCCCACGCCCGATCGTCGATAATCCCATCCATGCCTCGACCATTCCCCAGCGAGCGGTCTGCCACGCGAGAGATCGCGGAGTTGCGGGCGCTCGCCACCCGCCAGCCGGATCTGGCGGCCGCCGCCGAACTCCATGCCGAGCTGGTCGCGACGGTCCGGCGCGTCGAGAGCCGCATCACCACGCCGTCGCTCGACGTACCGGTCGAACTGCTCAAGACACGTCTGACGAGGGGTGGGCCGCTGGCGTCATTCGGCGAGTTTCCGGTCGACTGGTCCGAAGTGCGGCTGCTCATCCGGCAGGTCACCGATGTGCTTCGGCGGATGGACGTCATCGACCAGGCATCCGCCACCCGCCTCCACGCCACGGGCCGGGAGGCGTCGCTCCCTGAGCGGGCGCGGACCTGGTATGAGGCGCCGCTGCATCTGGACACGCCTCCCGTCGAAGACGACACCGATCCGATGTGGCCGGAAGTGCTGCAGTGGGCGCTCAAGCCCTTCCTGATCCGCACGGCAGACGTGCTCGCCAGGCGCGTCCCGCTAGACGGCTGGCGCCGCGGGCGCTGCCCCGTCTGCGCGGCGGAGCCCGAATTCGGCGCCCTCACGCCGACGGGTGAACATCTCCTGTTGTGCCCGCGCTGCCACGCGCGGTGGCCGTTCGACGGCGGCTGTCCCTACTGCGCCAACACGGAGACAGCGGCGCTGCGGACGCTGACCACCGCGGATCGGATGTATCGGGTGACGCAGTGCCTGAAGTGCGATCGGTATCTGAAGCTGCTGGACAGCAGCGTCGCCGGCCGGCCACTGTTGCCGTTCTACGACCCGGTGGCCACCTTGCCGCTGGACGCGGCCCTGATGCAGGAGAGCTAGTTTTCCTGGAGCTGCGCGTCGCCGGTGCCGACGAGCGCCCGGGTGCGGCTCGACAGCCAGTTGAACAGGTGGCGCGTTTCCCAGAAGCGGCTCGCGTTCGACTTCGCGCCGAGCACGACCACCGCCACCTGCTGTCCCGTCTGCGGCAGGCGCAGGAGGGAGGCCAGGCAGTAGCCTGAGCGGCTGATGAACCCGGTCTTGCCGCCGAGCACGTCGATGTCGCCGGTCTTCACCAGCTGATTGGTGCTGTTGGCGGTGATCTTCAGCTTGCCCGAGCTGGTGGTGTACGACGTCTTGCGCATCACGCCGCCAATCCGCTCGTCCGCGGCGGCGTAGGCAATCAGCTGCGCCATGTCGTACGCCGACGAGACGTTGGTGGCCAGCAGTCCCGAGGGGTCGGCGTAGTGCGTGGAGACGAGACCGAGGTCCTGTGCCTTCTGGTTCATCTGATCGATGAAACCGGCCGAGCCGTAGGGTGAGACACGCGCGAGCGCCCGGGCCGCGGCGTTGTCGGAGCCGACGAGCAGCAGGTTGAGCAGATCCTCGACGTTGACCTTGTAGCCGCGGCGCAGATAAGTGGTCGAGGCGCGGGAAACGTCGCTCAGCTGAACGGTGACCGGGGTGGCGAGGTCGATGCCGCTCTCCAGGGTCACGAGCGCGGTCATCACCTTTGTGATGCTCGCAATCGACCGCTCGCTCTCGGCGTTCGACGACCACAGCACTTCGCGCGTGACGGGGTTGTAGATGATGGCGGCTTCCGCGCGGACGTCGGGGACTTCCTGGCCGGACTCGTCGATCTTGAAGCGGGGCGTCTGGGCCTCGCGCATGTCACGCGCACGGGCGGCGGCACGGGCTCTGGCAATCTTCGCGCGGCGGGCACGGGCGGCATTGGCGGTGTAGGTCTTGGCGGCGCGGGCCGGGGTCGCCTTCTGACTCGTACTGCGCTTGGCTTGCGCTCCTGCCTCAGCAACCTGCGGACTCAACAGTCCCAGGACAGTGAACAGTACGGCGGCCAATCGGGTCAGCTGGCTGGATGCTTTCAGCGCCATTACGCCTCTACACGAAAAGAAAAGCCGAGGCCCGCCGCGAGGAGTGGCGAACCCTATGTAAGGTTTGGGGGCATTGTAGCAGACTATCTCCAACGCGCAAGGGGGTTTAGGGGCTGCGGTAGACTGCGGGTAAAAATGACAGAGCAACAATTACACGAATTCCGGTCCCTGAGAGATGCGGTGGCCAATCGCGGGCACTTGAGGATCGCCCTGACCGTTGCCGGCATCGGCGTCTGGGCCGTGGTGCTGACGGCGATTCTGATTGCGCTGCCCTTCCCCGTCGCGGCCGTCATTCCGTTGACGATGCTGCTGGCGACCTTCGAGGCCATCCGGCCCCTGCATTTTGGCGCCGAGCGCATCGGCCGCTACCTGCAGGTGTTTTACGAGGAAGCTGACGCGCCCGCCGGCCTGCC